>SDBS01000622.1_pt1 | contig 34978 bp, 28 predicted proteins | sample 2277091 | NCBI WGS metagenome assembly SDBS01 (sample SAMN10404972, study PRJNA504765) | marine sediment metagenome | isolation source: marine sediment core GS10_PC15, 163 cmbsf | place: Arctic Ocean: Southern Knipovich Ridge | collected 2010 | reverse complement strand
ACACTTGAAATTGTTACAAATTTAATACTATTTTCTTATAATTTTAAGTTTTTCTTATAATTATATTAAAATTTTTGATTTTGTCTTAAACGAAAGGTTTAAACCTAAATCGAATATTTCTGTTATTATAAAAAAAAAAAACATTCAAAAAATTATAAAACTAAAATGTATAAGTATAAAGTTTCAATTCTGGGCACAGGATTTATTGGATTATGCAGTGCTGCTTGTTTCGCGCAGAAGGATATAAAAGTATTTGCTTCTACACATAATGAGAAGAAAGCAAATCAGATAAACAACTTTATCTCTCCTTTTTTTGAAGATGGATTACCAGAGATGTTAACTGAAATCGGGCAACAAAAGGCAGAACTTCTTAAATGTCTAACTGATCCTGTTCAAGCTGTTTTAGAATCAGATATTACAATGATTACACAAGGAACACCCATGCGACCAGATAAGTCAATCAATTTAGGTTATATCGAAAGTACCGCTAGAGAAATAGGAGAAGCCTTAAAAAAAAGTGATAAATATCACTTAATTGTTGTAAGATCTACGGTAGTTCCAGGAACTACGAGGAGTTTAGTAGGTAAAACTATTACTGAAGTTTCAGGTAAGGAACCAGGCAAAGATTATGGATTGTGTATGCAACCAGAGTTTTTAGCTGAGGGTAGATCAATTGAAGATACTCTTAGACCAGATAGGATAATTATTGGTGAAATAGATGAAAAAAGTGGAGCGATGCTTCAAGAGTTTTATGAATATTTCTACGGAGATCATCTAAAGAATTGTCCTATTAAGAGAATGAATTTAGAAAGCGCTGAATTAGTTAAATACGGAAACAACTGTCTATTAGCCACTAAAATATCCTACGCTAATGAATTCGCTAATTTTGCCGAATTAGTTCCCAATGTTGATGTTGTCCAAGTTATGGAAGGCGTTGGCATGGATTATAGGATAAATCATAGATTTCTCGGTGCGGGCGTAGGTTTTGGAGGTGCTTGTTTTCATAAAGACGTAAATGCAATTACTAAATGGTCAAGATCTATGGGATATGTTTCTAAAATATTGGAAGCCGTTTTAGAAAGAAATGATCTTAGAGCAGTTCGCATTGTTGATATTGCAGAAGGATTAGTAGGTAAATTAGAAGGCAAAAAAGTTACTTTACTTGGTCTTTCCTTTAAACCCGGTACCGATGATATGAGAGAAGCTCCGAGCATTAGAGTTATTAATGAATTATTAAGAAGAAATGTCACAGATATAGTAGGATATGATCCTAAAGCAAAAGAAACTGCAGAAGAAGCGATTGGAGATAAAATAAAATATGGTGATTCTATTGAAGAAGCATTAAAAGATTCTGAATGCGCTCTCTTGATTACTGAATGGGATGAATTCCAAAAATTAACTCCTGATGACTTTAAAAAATACATGAAAACGCCTAATCTTGTAGATGGAAGAAGAATATTTGATTATGAAAGGTTTAATACGAGTATATCATTTAGGGCAATAGGTCGTGTTGAATGAAAATATTTTTTTTACCTCTTTACTTATAAAATCCCTTAAAACTTTAATTTAAATTATTACTTTTTCTTCTAATTAAAATTAATCTAAATCAAACATTATTTTTCTCAATTCTACAAAGTGTAATACTCCCACGTTTTACTAAACTAATGGGTAGGAAAAGATAATACCTAAGATATTTCAAACAAAAAAAATCTCTTCAAGTTTATGCTATTTTTAGTTATTGTGAAGTTAGATATTGGTTTCTCAATTTTTCTTTTGATTCTTTTTCTTAATAGTTGATAAAAAGTGATTAAATTTGAAAAAAAGTTTCAATTATAAGCTTTCACTTTTTGCACAACAAGTAATAAGTAACTTTAAACTTTAACTTTTCGCACAATAAGTAATAAATACTTCAAATAGGTTAAAATCGAAAAAGTATTATTATAAGTCCTCACTTTTTGCACAACAAGTAATAAGTGACTCAAATTTTTATACCAAAAACTTTATTTTTTTATTAAAAAAAGATTTTTTTTTTAAAATTTACATAAAAAATGATGATAAAAATGAAATTAAATAAAATTACAAAAACGACGATTTTTTTGGCAATATTATTAGTAAGTTTCTTACTACCTATAGTTGCTTTTGGTCAAAGTTCTGGAGGAACGGAGACTAGGGTGAATTGGGATGTTATAAATGAAACATTTACTGATAATTGGACTTGGGAAGACTCGTCTTGGGAATTTGGACCCCAAGCAAAATTTCGAATAGAATACTTAAATGGAACAGAAATCGATGGAGACAATGAGTACATAGAAATTAATGACGAATTTGTAGTACGTGGCTCTATTCCTGATGCGATTTTTCAAGGTAGAGATAATAGAAGTCTTGGAGCAGTTGATGTTCACTGGAATTTGCAAATATGGGATGATGAAGATAGTCAAGGAAATCCCGGTAGCTTTATGGGAATGCCACTTATAGAGGCAAATTTAAACCTCGTGTATTATGCTGTCCATCCAAGTGAAATTTGGGATTGGTATTATCTCCCGCCAGGAGAAGAAATTATATATGAAGAAGGTTGGGAATGGGAAGTCAATACATGGCAACAAAATAATACGATGGGAGAAGGTTTTGCTGGTTCAAAATCTTCTAATGAAGCTGATGAGTATGAATATAAATCTTTACCGTCAAGATTAAAAATGGCGGCTGAAGAACCAGATGTTGCTCAGAATTATGAGGAGCCTGAACCTTTTTATACTATTAATTGGGATGAATCTGAAGCTATTTATGATGGATCAACTGACACTTGGAATATTAAATGGACAGGAAAATTCAATGAAAGAGTATATTTAGGGACTTATAGAGTAGAAATGGGCGTATATTCAAATGTAGGTGAAAGAATTAATATGTGGGGTTTTTCATCATGGGAATCAGGCGAAACTCCAGAAAAGTGGATTGGTGTTGGAGAGTTAGCAGTTTTTAATATGTGGTGGGGATATAGTCAATGGGGTTTAAAAACTTTAGATTCTGTTGGTAGAGAAACAAAAACTGTAGGCACAGAAGAATTACTAACTTTTCGGTTTAACATATCTGAAAATATAGAACCTGGGTTTGTTTATGCTGTTATGAATCTTCCTAACTGGTATAAAGAAACTACTGACGAAGTGGGATGGCATGACGAAGCTGTTTCTCAAACGGGAGGATGGGTTTATGATGGAAACGTTGGAACATATCTTTATAATCCTAATGCAAGCTTTTCAACAAGACAATATATTTATGGAGCTTATGAGCAAGAAGTATGGGTAGATAACTGGCAACAAGCTAATGTTTTAGTAAATCACTCTGGATGGGATTGGAGCACTGGAGATCCAGTTTGGAGGGATTGGGGAGAACAATCGTGGCAAAAACAACTTTTCTTAATTTATAATCAAACCACTGGAGCATTTTCTGTAAAAATCGGCTATGAGCGCTGGGTAGAAAATCCTATTGATCCATATTCAGGGGGAAGACGGGAGTTTGTCTTAAATGATGTAAATACGAGCAATCCAATTGAAGATTTCTTCAGATTATCTAGCTCTAATAAGTATGAAGATGCTGAAGGAGGAACGATTGTTGAATTTACAGGATATTTCACAGATTTTATAGGATCATCAGAAAATCGATTTGGGTATCATGCAGGTGTAATTGACGTTTATGGAAACGAACACCATACTGATATGGCTTGGGGTGAGATCGGAGTTAATCAGCCACAAGTTAATTCGTGGATTGTAGATGATTCGGGTGGAAAATGGGATAAGCCGTTTTTTAACATGAAGTCTGGTGAAGCGTTCATAATTCGCAATGAACTACTTGGTGCAAATGAATTTTGGAACTCAATTGATGGAGTGCGCTTTCGAATTAATTGTTGGGACTCACAATGGACTAATGAAACAGAAATTTGGTCAAATATAGAAATTTCCGCGACTTATAATCTTGAATCGGGTGCAACTACATTTGAAGCCTATAATCAGACAAGTAAACGAATTTGGGAAAATTCCACTCATGAAGACTGGGTAAGAGTAGAAAAAGTAGGATTTCATTGGGAATATGATGAAAGTCTTGGGTACGATGTATGGGTTAATGGAACCTATGAAAATTGGGATTGGGTTGAATTAACCGATTGGCATTGGCAAGATTATCAATTTAACCAAGAAACTGACGAATGGATAAAGGGTTGGCTTCCTTGGCATGGATCAGAAACAGATATATCTTCTGAAATAAACTTTCTAAATATTAATAGTGTCTCACAGTATACAAATTCTGAGGGATCATTTTTAGATTTAAGTGTAACTATTTCAGAAGGAGCACCAGAGGCTTCATATAATTGGGAAGTTGAATTTCTGAAACTAGAGTGGGGATATGATAATTCAAAACCTTGGGGTCAATATGATACATACCAATGGATTCGCAAAGATCTCTATTATTATGAAGATAATAATGGAACGATGAATTATGTTCCAGATCCAGAGATACGTAATTACGTAACTATCAATGACTCTAGATATTTAATTGAGGAAATGCCATATGTAGTAATTGCTGGTCAAGTTAGACCTATAAAAGTTAGTACTTATTTAGATTGGAGTAATCAATTGCAAGAATCAATAATGTTTCAAGATTGGGACTGGCAAACTGGTCAAGAATATTTTTATTACATAGATGCTAATACCAATACAAAAATCATTTTCCAAGAAGGAGAGAAAGCCCTTGTCTATACAGTAACTTTAAATGATACTGGTATAACAGACACATTTCAAACAATGATGAATAGTCCAAGTCAGTATTATGATAATGCCTTGTATGAACAAGTTTATTATTTTGTTGATCTTAATGGAACTCTTCATTATCTATCGGCATATACAGAATGGAATGAAACTGGGGGAGATCTTATGATTGATCGTTGGAATCCGGCTAATACTTGGCTTGCTGATAACACTCATCTTAGAACAATTGATAGTATTGATCAAATTATTCTTTCTGCAGAAGTTCGAAGTGAGGAGAATCGTGTATTTTTTGTTGTCTTAGATGGAACAACCCGATTTGAATTATTTTCAAATGATATTCAATATTTTAATGGACTGCAGTATATAATTGGTACTAACGGTGTTAAATATGATGTTACAACAAGTGCGTGGAATGAACAGTATGGAACAGATATGACGGTAAATATAGATGGTATAGAGTACTATATTTCTAATGCCATGGAAGCATATAGAGTAAACTACGGTGGTGCTGAAATCTTAATACCTCGGTATTATAATGGGTACCACCATAACTGGAATGAAATACTCGGACGATATTACTATACAGTTGAAGGAGGTCTAGTGTCTATCTTACCATACGCAGGAGCCAACGTAAATAATCGCTGGCAGATGGAGGGGACGGTTACCGGACTCTCAAGAGGTGCGGTTAAACATTATGGTGTCGTTCCTGTTTTACGTTTTGTAGATATTAATGGTGCTTTATACTTAATGAGTAATCTAACATATGATAATCAACAACTGACATCAGGAGATATCGTTTTGAATGGTACTGGAACAACTTTAGATGTTTATAAAGCTTTGGTAACAACAACTGATGGAACATTAAACTTTAATCTTACAGCTGTCGGTGATTTAGTTCCTTATGGTAGAAATTTGATAGAAATTGGTGGTGGAAATCATCCATCTGATATAATTGGTAACCTACAAGTTAAGGAAGGCCAGAAAATTATAAATGATAGATATGCTTTATTAGACCACTTTGGAGTTAATAACTTTTATCCCGAAAATGGATCTTTTTACTTAAATTTAATAGATGATAGTAGGATCAATGTTCGTCGAAACTTTACTATACCAATTTTCAATGTAACAGTAAGACGGGGAGACGGCCAAATCTGGATGAAAGACCTCTTATCATTATCCGATTTCGAGCCAACTACTTACTGGAACAATTCAGAGAGATACTTGCCATTGTTGAATGGAACTAACCTTGTTATCCCGAGTGATTCTTGGATCGAATTAATTGATGAATATAGCGCTGCTTTAGAATTTAATAATACTTTTGAACTCAATTGGGGCTACTATAACTATAACTGGAGTGAACCAGAATTTTTCTCCCAAGATACGTCATCAAACTTTACCTTTAGGGGTACTACTTATTTCTTCGATAATTTTACATTTATAAATGAAGCGGGAAATACTGACAGTTTCTTACAACATAATATGAGGCCCATATTAGAAGCAGAAATTGAACCGGGAACCTGGAAGACACTCAAAGATCCAAACTACGATTGGTATTCAAAGAAACCTATGGGTTGGAATAAATTTTTTAACCTTACGATTGGCACAGAAACTTTTCTTCTACAAAAGGAAAAAAACTTCATTAATTTTTACCAAACAATTTGGGGTCATCCATACGGTTTATTCTTTGAAAGGCAAGAAGTACTTTCTGTGAAAACTCCTTGGAATTTAATATTTGGAACTCCAAGAAATAACATGTGGGGATATAGATTCTTTACAACTACAGATGAAGGAGCTCTTGATATTGATGGAGATTTAACCACTACTGATGATCAATACTATGTATTTCGAACATATGAATCACACGATACATTTTCGCATACAAGAAATATTTTAGAACTAGAAATCGACTATGATCCAATAACAAATGTTGGAGGTAATAATATGTGGATGTGGTCTTCAATGGGTATCAATACGATGACTTGGACATACGAATGGTCAGAAGAGTATACTTGGTTTAAAGCAGATGGTACATTTTCCAAATTAAATTCCACTGAAATGGACGAAATAGTTAACATTGTTCTTGATGAGAATGGCTTCGAACGCCCAGGTTATTGGGAAATTGGCCGTATGGTAAAGAACCGTACTTGGGAAGATGTTCTTGCTGAAGCAGAGAAATACAACTGGGACTGGGTACTTGATAATACTCATGAATGGACATGGATAGAATTTAACATAGACCAAAATTACTGGGCAGATTTTTATGCGGATAGCAGTATGGATGAAATTAAATCGGCACTTGTTACAAATAGATATGAATACTCCGGTTTGATGCTCTATAATGATTCTGATAATGATGGATTCATGGATATTGGACTGAATTCTGAAATAACACACTTCTTTGTCCCATCAAGCGTGGAAGATGTTTCATTTACTTTTCCAGACGTTTCCAATGTATCCTCTCATATTGAAACTAGAGAATATTGGGATTGGGATGGACCATACACTAAAGAAGTAGAAGTTTATACTTTTGTAGGCGCTGCTGACGTTGATTGGGGAGTGAAGTTCACTATTATTAATGGAACAACATACCCTTTCGATGATGATAATAAAAGATCAATGTGGGATTGGTATGATGGTGTAGTCGATGGAGAAGATTTCAGAGGATTTAAGAATAAACCAGTAGAAGTCACGATTGATAAGTTAGATTTTATGGTACACTTCAATGGAAATACTACGGCTGATGGATTAAATTTTGTCACTGAGATGAAAATTGACCAATGGGTAGGAGATTGGATGCCTGATATTACTGGAGGCAGGGATAATCTTGAAAACTATTCACTTAGTTTAACTTATTATGTGCTTACCGGAGCGGCTGCTATGTCTTATGAAGGCAAAGGGGAAGAACCTGAGGATCCCAATGATCCTGGCGGAGGAGCGCAAATACTTGATGAGAATAATCAAACACTAAGCACTGATAATCAAACAATTTCAGAAACATTTTCAATGGTATTAGACGATGCTGATGAATCTTTTGCTAAAGCAGAATTAGGATCACCTTACACTTGGAGCTTTGATACAACAAAAGAGCTAAAAGTGTCAGTTTTCACGACACCTATAAGTACTTTTTCAGGAGCTTTTATGAGCGACAGTGACCAATCACTGACATCTTTCGCATTCGATGCAGAGCTATATTTTATGAGTGTTGGCTTTTCAAAATGGGATGGATACGAGGTGTATAATGATCCCGTCTTTACGGCATATGTAGGTGCTAGTTCACATGGTGATTTTGGAGCTGGACCAATAATACAATTTATTGTTATTCCAGTAGGAATTGGAGCAGTAATTATCGCAGTTGTTGTTGTTGTTTTGAAGAAGAGAAAAAAATAAATTTAAACTAAATTATTTAACCTTTTTTTTTTATTATTTTATTATTTTATACTTACTTACTTTTTCTAATAAATAAATACTTCTTATGAATAGTAATTCTATTATGAAAAAAATTTAGGTGCTAGTGTAGACGGAGCTTTTGAGTCATGATCTCCACTAAATATCTTAATAATTGGAGGAATTCCCGTTGTAGGATTTAATTCAAAAAATATCATAAGAAAAACGACTCAAGAAGATAATAAAAAAGATGAAATTGTAAATAAAAGTTCAACTCCAAGTCTCGTTCTTTTTCCTTTTCTAGGTTCCATGACTACTTTTGTAGTTTCCACTTCAATATTATTATTTGCATCTTTTAAAGATCGCATCAAGACAAAAAAGAAATTAAAACTAAAATTTAAAGGGATTAAGAAAAAATAATTAATGAAAATAAAGAGAAACTATAATTTTAATGGACAAATTATAATATTTGTAGAGTAATAGATAATAAAATGTAAAGATATGGAGAAAAAGTAAAAAAATGAAAATCTATAAAGATTCCGTGGAAGAAAGAAATGAAAGTATGATTACCTTGAAGAAAAATTGTGAAATGTGTGGAAAACCTGTAAAACGGTACCGGGGGAAGTATGATAGACCTTATAAATATGTTTTTATAAATATCGCTCAAAAACCTGCAAAGCATTATTTTTGTTCTAAAAAATGTAAAAATAAATGGATCTTTAGGCCAGACAAACGCCAAATATTAGATTTAGAAGCACCCAAAGTCCCAAATCCTAAAGCTTAGGAGTATTAGCGAAATTATAAAATGGGATCAAGAATATAGAAAAAAATATTCCTAATCTCTCTTGAAGTATTTGTTCGATTCTAAGATTGTAATATTATTTGGATTCAAGAATTTTTCTTATTCTTTCTAATCTTACTTCTTTTGATAAGCTTTTTGTAATTGGGTTATGGTCTCCATATAATCCTTTATGATATACTTGTCTCCTAGCTTGATGAAAAACTCCTAAAGTAAACCTATGTGAATTCCTCGCAACAGTTAAAGCTTCTTCTTTTGTTTTTGGTTCTTTTTCAAGAAATTCAATTTCACTATTATATTCTTCCCATTTATGATACGGCATGGCAGGTTGCAAAACTTCGATGAAGGAAAACCCCTCATGTTCTATAGCTCTAACTAGAGTTTCGGTCAATTGGTTAATTTCTCCAGCATAACATCTTGCTACAAATGTTGCGCCTACTTCAATAAGTAAAGAAATTGGATTAAGAGGGATTTCAAAGCTTCCCTTTGGGGTAGAAGGTCCTTTCCAACCCTCTTGAGTTAAAGGAGAAAACTGACCTGTGGTTAATGCATAAACTCCATTATTATGCAATATCATTGTGATATCCATATTACGTTTTGCGGCAAAGAGAGTATGAGATAATCCTTCTCCTAATCCACTTCCATCACCAGAAAAAGTTAATACTTGTAAATTAGGATTAGAAATTTTGAACCCTGAAGCAGTGGCTATTTCTCTCCCATGCAACGAATATAATCCACTAAGATTTAAATAATCAAAAATTTTCGCATGGCAACCAATTCCGGCAGTCATTACAAAGTTTTCTCTTTTTATACCCTTCTTTTCTAAAATAGGGATAGCATTCCTAATCGCGGCAAAAATTCCAAAATTTCCACATCCAGGACACCACGTGATTTCAGTATTTGTCTTAAATTCTCCCAATTTTTCATAGCACCCCTTTAAGTTTTTTTGATAATTCAACTGGACTAAATGGGCACCCGTTATATTTTCTTATTTCTGATTTTATAGAGATTCCAATCTTTTCCTTGAGTAATGCACCAAATTGACCTGTAGAACTCATTTCAACAATTATTGAAGGCTGGTCTTTATATACCTTAAGATCCCATATTGGCAAAGGATTTAAAAAGACGGGTTGAACCACAGTTGCTTTGATATTACTATATTTAAGTGCTTCTAACACACTCATTGTAGTCGATCCATAAGTGAATATTAAAGGATCCCCTTCTCCATATATGTTGATTGTATTTATATTTTTAAGATGTTCTTCAAGCTTGTTGATTTTTTTATTTCTTTTATCATGCATAAATGAAATCATATCTGCATCTTCAGTTGTTATTCCAAACTCATCATGCTCATAGCTATTCCATTTTATTATTTCCCCCGATGGTGGAAATAAAAGAGGTGATATCCCATCGTCTGTATCGAGATATCTCTTGTATTGTCCTCCTGTATAAATTTTTGGTTTAGACCATTTAGCATTTTCAATATTCAGTTCAACAGTCATACTACTTTCGGATAAATGTTTTTCGGTTAATAAAATTCCGGGAGTTTGAAATTTCCATACTAGATCTAACATTTCAGCTGTTAAGTAAAACGCTTCTTCAATAGTTCCAGGAGATGCAACAATTCTTAGAAAATCTCCATGTCCCGCTGTAAGAGCAAAAGCTAAATCCGCTTGTTCTGTATAAGTTGGAACGCCTGTAGCGGGGCCAGGTCTTTGAGATAAAATAATTAAGATGGGGGCCTCTGTAATACCTGCTAATGACAAACCTTCAGTCATAAGAGCAAATCCACCACCACTAGTACCAACCATAGATCTTGCTCCTGTAAATGCTGATCCAATTGCCATGTTAATAACAGCTAGTTCACTTTCAGGATGAACTACTGCTACACCAAAATTTTCTGCTTGCATAGCTAAAAAGTGTAGTATAGATGATGCCGGTGTCATTGGATATCCATAATATACATTTAAACCTCCCGCTATTGCACCTAAACTTATAATTTCATTACCTGTTAAAATTGGACGTTTCTTATCCCCACTTTCTAAAGAAAACTTATTTCCACATTTAGGGGCTACAATTTCATAAATTGTATTCGCAAAAGCAATATTCTCATTTATTCCCCTCGAATATTGGTTTTTAATAACTTCATTCATCCGTTCTTTTTTTAAGCCAATCACTGAAGATAATATTGCTACAGCTCCAATTCCATACATTAATTCTTTCATAGGGTATTTTTCTGCTTCCGAACTCAATGGAATTCCAATACCCTCAACATTGTCTTGTTCATCAGAATTGTAAAATAATATCCCTCCCTCATCAATATCATTTATGTGTTTCTCACAACTCTTTTTATCAAAAGTAACAATTAAGTTCGCATTCATATAGTGACTACTAAGCCATCTTTTGGAAGTACTAATTACAGAGAAATTATGACCTCCTCTAATTAAACTCATATAATCATCCATTTGAAATATATATCGTCCCATTGTTGAAAAGATGTGTGATGCCACTGATCCTGCTTTTTTAACGCCTTGTCCCGCTTTACCTCCTACAATAAAAGTAAATACTCCATTTTCCATTAGAATTACACCTTCTTTTGCAATTTAAAGTCATACTTTCAAAATTAAATAGTCAAAAGTACTTTTTTAATAAAATTATAAAATATAAAAAATTATGCTTTATTACTTTGAAATTGTTTATTTTAAAATAAGGTAAAACCACAAGACGGGCACAACTTCCTCTCGCCCATTATAAGTTTACTGCAATTAGGGCAGATCTGTACTAACGCTTTCTTCTTTTTCCTCTTCTTGCTTATCTCTTCTTGGGGCTCAACTTTTTTTGTATCAACAATAGCTCTTACATCAGCGGCGAAAGGATCTTCAGTCTGAATGATCTGAGGACTACGTTTTGCTTCTAATTCTCGTAAATATTCAACTATATTTTTCTTTTTTACTTTTTCCATTTGATCTATAGTAGGGATCCTTCCTTCTCGTACATTAAGTACAAACTCTCTATCAAGTCGTAATATATTAAAGCACGAGTGGCATCGAAAAACATGCGGTATTCCGATATTAGATGTTTTAGCCCATTGAGCCCAACATATCTTATGAGCCAGTGTTTCACATGAAGGGCATTTTACAATACCATTGTCATCTTGTTTAAAACAAATTGAACAAGTTCCAAATTTATCTAATATTGGAGGATCATCAGCTAAATTCTCATAGAACGGTTGATTTATACTTAAAACTACACGTATTTTCTGAGTCACTGCCATTGCTTCTTTAATTCTTTTTTTTTCTGAAAGCGAAATTAATGGAGGTTTTATTTCTCGAATACTATTAATTTCATAAAATTCTCCATTGCATATTTTAGTTAATTTTAATAACTTGTCTCGTTCTTCAGGATCCTTTTTGCCAATTCGAATAACATCAATAAAGAAAGGCATGTCTTTAACCTTTCTAATTAAATCCTCCAGGGCAGGAACGTATTGGGAAGGTATCTTATGTGCTTCATCATCAGTAAGTATTATTAGCCTAAAAACTTTCTCAGAAATTTTTTTAAATACATCTATGATAAATGTTATAGCTATAAAGATCCCCCCTGCTAAATTTGCTTTAATAATTTTACTGCTTAATGATCGATAAGTGTTTAAAATGTTAGAAGGTTCGAAAGTAAATTGATCTAAATATTTAGGACCCTTATTTTGAAATAATATTAAATTAAATCTGTCAGACGGATCTATTGATTGTTTATTTTTCATGAACTCTTCTAGGGCTTTATAAACTAGGCGCACTTTCGAAAACTCTGGTGTAAGACCAAATAAAATAAGGCAATCTTCGCTTCTTGTATATTCCATAGAAAAATTCCAAACACAATAAATAATTGAAATATAAATTTTAAACTTATTAAATATAAATTTCGAGCCAAGATTAATAAGTTTAAGTAAAAATTAAATTTTAACTTGAGATTTTAGCTAACTGAATTAAAATTAATCCAATTATAGAAGTTTTCCCTGAATTTGTTAAACCTAAACATAATATTTTTTTTATCATAGTTTTTTATCCCTATATTATAATTTTCGTTAAATTTTTAAATCTATTTAAAAAGAAAGTAGATGTTTTTCATCATATATGATAAATCACACGTTTTTGTATTAGTATTCCCAAAACTTAATGGGAAATAAGTCTAAAATAGGTTAGGATATTTATAGAAGGTCTGAACGCAAGTATAAAAACATGTACTAATAACTCTATGAAATAGATAAACAAAATTTTAATAAAAAAATACCAAAATGAAAAGAATAAGAAAAAAGATGTATAGGAATTCTTATTTTATCCTTATTTTTACAGGTTTTTGTTTAAGGAGTAAAAGGCATTGAAATTTTTAGTTATATTTAAAAGTTCAATTGTTCACTTATATAGTAAGAATAGAGGTTTTATAGTGAATGGAAAAAGAAGAATTTTTAAGGTTATTACCAAAACTAATACAAGAAGATAACCAAGTAAAAGGTGCAATAATTACAGCACTTTCAGGTGTAGTAGCAACTAAAGATGACATTAAGCAAGTTATTGAAGAGTTTGACAAACGATTCGAAGCCATGGATAAACGATTCGAAGCCATGCAAATACAGATGGATAAACGATTTGAAAGAGTTTATGAACGACTTGATAATATTGATTTAGGGTATGGAATAGTTGCTGAAGGGATTGAATATTCATTAATAAAGCGAGAATTTAAGCAAAAAGGTCTAGACTTGAAAATTCAAATCAGACAACATTTTCATGACGAAAACAATTATGTACATCCTGATACTAAAGATATTGAGATTGATATTTTTCATATAAAACCAAATATTATAGGAGAGGCTACTTTAAAACTAACTGATCTAGATAAAGTTCGAATTTTCATTAGAAAGTGTGAATTTCTTGAAAAAATGTATAAAGAGTCATTCCAAAAATATCTATTCTGCTTTCGTGTAGATGAGAGAATAAAACAAGAGCTTGATATTCTTCTTAACCAATTTAATATCGAATTAATTGTCCCCACGTTAGATTAGAAAAGCAATCCAAGAATCACTGTAAGAGGTTTTTTGTATCTAAACATGACGAAAGTGATTATTTTTTATAATACAAGCAAATTATTGGAAATAATATTTTTGGTTCTGAGTTAATTTTTTTTTTCCTATTTAATTTCAGAAATAAATTTGCTCATACAATTTTCCCAAACGTTAAAAAAATTTGTTCAGAAAGGTATAAACTTGAATGGGATTCATGTATTTCTAAATAACCTTATTTAATTTAATTGATTACTCAATTACTATACGTTAATTTGTAATTAAAAGAGGTTAACTTATTTAAAATTTTAAAAATTTAAATTGGTTTTAGTAATTCTCTATGATTCTTTTATATTATTAGAACTTAACAACAATTTTTTATAAAAATATACTTTATTACAATTAGAATATTGAAGGATATTATAAAACGAATATAAAGCTACAAATGTTTTACGCTAAAAAAATACATTAATATTACAGCTATCTGAAAGTGAGGGAAATAAATGCAAATTTATCGAATAAAGGTAAATAAAAATGCTTGTATTGGATGTAATATATGTGTAACTTCTTGTCCAATAAATTTTAATCAATTAAAAGAGATGGGTTATTTAACTCAAGAAAACGCAATAATATTAGTTAAAAATGGGATGGCTTACGATATTTATGAAGAAAGGAGAAAATTCAACTGCGATGGATGTGGAGTATGTCAAAAATTTTGTCCGGTTGGAGCATTGCAAATTGAAATAATGGAAGTAAAAGAGGTGTAAATATTGTCATTTCCAAAAATATCAAGATCAATTAGTAAAGAAATAGAACATGTAAAAGTTCAATTCTTAACTGAAAGTTTGGAATTAATTTTAAATAGAGAAAAATGTGTTGGATGCGGAACTTGTGCTCGAGTTTGTCCTAAGGATGCTATTTCTCGTGGACCTGTCGGAGCATCTCGTAGATTTCCAACTTTAGAAGATATAATACCTGAAATCTATGATCCAAAACTATGTGTTTTTTGCGGAACGTGTGTTGTCATGTGTCCATTTAGCGCCTTAACGCTTAAAAAGGATGGAGAAATTATTAATCTAGAAGATCTTCTAATTATTTCTCACAACGTTGTTCCCAAACTAGAATTTGAATCAAAAAAAATAATTAATAATGAAGGAAATGAACGAATAGTAAAGCAATATGCTACAGCTAAAGTAAGTGTAAAGCATGAGGATTGTCCTGGAGGATGTGCTACATGTGCAGAAGTTTGTCCCTCTAGTGCAATAATTATTGGCAAAAGACCTGAAAAAGGATGGGAATCATATCATAATGTAGAAGTAGATGATGAAGATAAATGTGTAGCATGCGGATCTTGCGATAATGGCTGCCCTACGGGGGCTATAAAACTAGAGATTACTGATGTTAAAACATCTGGAGAATTTAGTGAGAATTTTTGGAATCCACTCTTAGACCGATTAAAAACATTAAGATGGAGTCAATCTGAGGGGGAATGAAATCATGGCTTTAAATAATTTAAAATTGATAACATGCCGGACAATCAATCAAGGCATTGCATTAGAGGGGGGGAAAACAACACGAGAGAATGTTCGGGCTGCTGCAATTTGTGCTTTTGATAGAGAAGATTTTAAGAAGTTAGATTGTCTGGTGGGTACACCAGTTAAAGTCATAACTGATCATGGAGAGGTTACTGTTTATTCGACAATTTCAGAAGAAGGACCTCACCTGGGTATTATTTTCATTCCAATGGGACCCTGGGCAAATCAGGTGGTAAATCCTGATTCCCAAGGATGCGGAACGCCTACTTATAAAGGAATGAAAGCAAGTGTGGAAGTAACTCCTAATGGCAAGGTTTTTGATGCTGTAGATTTAATTCAAATGTTAAGGGAGGCATATTAAATGGTTAAAAAGGAAATTAAGACCGTCAACGATGTTATTTGCCCGTTTAGATAATATTATCTCAATTTATCACGGCATGCGGCACACTCTGCGACGATCTTGAAGTTGATGTTGATGTTAAAGAGAATATAATAGTAGAAGTAAGAAACGGATGTCAAATAGGAACTAAGAAGTTTTTTTCTTCTAATCCTAGTGAACACAGATACGAAAAACCTCTAATTCGAGATAATGGTTCTTATAAAGAAGTATCATGGGATGAGGCACTGAATAAAGCAGCTGATTTTTTAGTTCAAGCAAAGAGACCTTTACTTTATGGTTTCTCAAGTACTGAATGTGAAGCTCAAAGTAAAGGAGTAGAATTATGTGAAATTTTAGGTGGAGTGTTAGATAATACTGCTTCCGTATGTCACGGTCCCTCATTATTAGCCATTCAAGATGTAGGCGCACCTACTTCTACTCTAGGAGAATATAAAAATAGAGCCGATCTTGTTATTTTTTGGGGTAGTAATCCTGTTCATGCTCATCCTCGTCATCTTGGAAGATATAGTGAGTTTATACGAGGATATTTTAGAAAGGATGGAAGAAATGATAGATTTATTATAGTCGTAGATCCAAGAACGACTCACACAGCACAAATAGCTGATTTACACGTTCAAATAAATCCCAATGAAGATTATGAGTTAATAAATGCTATTAGAGCAATGTTAAGGGGTGTTGAATTAGATGAATCTGAAATTTCAGGTATCAAAATCGAAAAAATAAAAGAATTAGTCGATATTTTAAAATCATGTAATTATGGAGTTATCTTTTTTGGGATGGGTTTAACACAATCTTTAAGCCACCATAGAAATGTCGATGCTGCTATCTGTTTAGTGAGAGAATTAAATGATCATACTAAATTTTTATTGACACCAATGAGAGGACATTATAATGTAGCTGGTGCAAATCAAGTATTTGCCTGGTCTACAGGATATCCATACTCCATTGATTTTTCAAAAGGATATCCTCGATATAATCCAGGTGAGTTTTCTTCTGTTGATGTATTAATCAGAAATGAAATAGATGCATCTTTAATTGTTGCTTCTGATCCGGCAAGTAATTTTCCTGCGGCAGCTGTAAAAAACATGTTTAAACATCCCTTAATTTCTATAGAACCTCATCATACGCCTACTTCGGTAAACGCTGATGTTATTCTACCCCCCGCCATTGCTGGAATTGAATGTGAAGGTACTGCTTATCGTATGGATAGTGTTCCATTAAGATTACGAAAAGTTAAAGATGCTCCCGGAGAATGCTTAACAGATAAGGAGATATTAGAAAAATTAATAGAAGTAGTAAAAAAGAAGAAAGGAGATTAAAAAAATGGCAGAAATTAAACTGAAATTAAAAAATCCTCCTGAATTTCCTTTAGAAGCTGAAATAATAACTCCGGATCAATTCAATGGGAAAACTATAGCAGATATTAAAAAATTAATAGTTTATCATGGTAATGAAGAAAAAACTATTGGTGATTTTTTTGATGTATCAGGTAAATCTGGAGAAACTAATGATTTAAAGATTATCATTGAAGGAGATCTTTCAAATGTCAAACGTATCGGTGAAAAAATGAGTGGCGGAGAAATTGTAATAAAAGGAAATGTTGGTATGCATGTAGGAAACCTAATGAAAGGTGGAAAAATATTAGTAAATGGTAATGCCGGAGATTGGGCTGGAGCGATGCTAAATGGAGGTGAATTAGAGATTACAGGAGATGCAGGACATTATGTTGGCGCTGCTTACCGAGGACATTGGAAAGGCATGAAAAATGGTGTAATTAAAGTTAAAGGCAAAATAGGTAATGAAGCATTAACATGGGTAAGTGGTTCAAAACCAGCAAAAAGGTTTCCAACGTTAATATGTGGTAATGCTGGCTCTTTTTTAGGAATCCATAGCCATGGAGGTACGATAATAGTTGAGGGTGATTGTGATAGATGTGCTGGAGCAGATCAAGTAAGAGGTACGATCGTTGTTAAAGGAAAAGTATCAAGAATACTTCCTTCTTTTAAGAAATTAGGTAAGGTTGAAGAAATTGAGCTTATGAATGGAGAAAAAATCAAAGGAAGATTTATTGAATACAGTGGGGATCATTCTGTCGAAAAAAATCATTCTAAAATTGACAAGAAAACTGGAGAAATATCGAACAGTTCTAATGGTAGACTATTTGTAAGCACCTAATTTATTTAAATATATATTTATTCTTATTCTATTATTTTTAATAAAATTTCTAAAGAAGATTTTAGTACTAATATTTCCATTCTATCATTAATACAAGAATAAATTAAAAAGGAAGATATAATGTTTAAACGCTCAGTAAATATTACACGAATAAACAAGAACAAGAAATCTGAATTACAAGATATTGTGCTTATTGAAAGTCCAATTGATTTATATGTAAATTCTGAAGCATTAGTAAATATTATATGTTTACCTATTAATTTAAAGGAGTTATCAGTGGGGTTTTTATATTCAATAGGAATTATCAATTCAATAAAAGATGTTAAAGAGATTCATGTCAATGAGTTAGAAAATACTGTATATATCAATTTGTCTGAAAATATTGATTTTAATGTTGATAATCTTGAGATTAACCCTATAAGTCGGGTTGTTGATACTACTTGTGGTATATCATCTCCATGGCGAAACGTTATCAAAAAGACGTTAGAAAATGATAAAGTTAAAGACTTGTTGAGATCGAAAAACAATACTAAAATGAAATCAGATATTATTTTTGCTGCTATTAAAAAAATGCACCTAAATACTCCGTTCTATCGTGAAACTGGGGGATGTCATGGGGCAGCAATCTTTGATATTAAAGGAAATTTATTAAGTGTTAAAGAAGATATTGGGAGGCACAACGCAATTGACAAAGTTATTGGAGATATGCTCCTTAAAGAAAAAAGTTTTGAAAATATATTTTTAACCTCAACTGGACGCTTAACTGGGGATTCTGTTTTAAAGGCAATAAGAGCAAAAATTCCAATTGTTGCCTCTTTTTCGGCAGCTATCGAGTCAGGTATTAGGCTAGCTTTTGCATATGGTATTACACTAATTGGATTTGCTCGAGGAGCAAGAATGAATATTTACACTCACCCAGAAAGAATAATCATTTAAATTCGCCTTGAAATGATATTTATCTAAATCAATGTATTTAAAAATAAATTCTGTTATAATGAATTTAAATTTTAAAGAAGATAAGGTTTGAAAAAATGGAACATAAGAAATGGGTATTATTATGCATAGTCGGTGGAGCATTAATGATAGTGAGCTCTTTAGTTGGAAGAGTTGGATTCTTAGGTACTTTAATAACCCTACTCTCTGATTACGTTGGTCCTAAAACACAGCAAGTGTTAAACATAATTTTAACTGTATTTACTTTTATTGCTGTGGGTGGAGGCATATCAGTTATAGTAGGGGCTTTTATTGCAGGTTTTAGCTCAAATTTTGCAGGGAGATTAGTAGTAGGTATGGGGATTGGAGTAGGTCTTTTTAGTTTAATCACTCTGATTGCAACAAGCTTATATGGCGGTGTAACGGTAGATGACTTACCCTCGATTCTTTTAATAACTTTTAATGGATCCTATGGACTCGCAGGTGTAATAATTTCAATATTTGCGAGAATGAGATTAAAAGATTAGAATAAATCTCTAAGATTAAGTAATTACTACTAATTTTATTTTTTTTTGTTGTTGATTGAATTATTATCTAAGTATTTAAATAGAAAGAGTTTTGGAACATAATAGAGCTAAAGCAAAAAAAAATATAGAAAAAAAAATGAGAAATATTTTAAAAAGAACAGCCGTTATTGGATCTATTGTTGCAATCTTAACTGCTGTGTTAGGACTCATAGGATATATTTCCAGATTTGGAGTTTTAGGAAGCATTCAAGAAGATTTCTTTCTAATGGCTCCGAGTACCTCCATATCCTTCATTTTACTAAGTTCTATTGTTCTACTTCTTCCATATATCAACTGGGAGAAACGTAACACAATTATTGGATGTTGTATCGCATTGTTAGTCTCGATTTTTGGTTTATTAGAAATTATCGGATTAATTTTTGACATCGACCTTAATTTTGAGGATTTGATATTTCCTAGCGCAGGAACTCTTGGTTCAACACCCGTAAGTCGAATGTCTCATTCAACAGCTGGAGTTTTCCTTATCGCGGGGCTAGCCACCTTCGGGTTGATATTTAATAGATTTAAAAACACTAAAAGCCTCAAATTGATGCATTGGTCGGGAATTCTAGGGTCACTAACCATGATAATATCTGTGATCTTTTTGATGGCTTACATTTATGGGACTCATTTGCTCTACGAACAAGGATCCCTTATTCCTATGGGTATGACTACTGCTTTTGGGTTTCTAATGCTCGGAATGAGTATATTTACGTCATCAGATAAATCTTTATTCCCATTAAGATTTATTGCTCAACCAAATACTTATGCTCAACTACTCCGCATTTTCTTGCCTTTAAGTATAGTAGCTGTTTTAATCGGCAGTCTTGTAACAGTTTTAATCCACTTCTTTTCTAATGTCAATGCTACTTTTATCTCGGCATTAATTGTGAGCTTAGTAGCAGGTTTTACGGGATTAGTGGTTAATTGGGTCTCCAAAATCATCGGTGGATCTATCGATGAAGAACAAGCCAAACGGAAGAGAGCAGAGACATCATTACAAAAAGCCTTAAACCGAGCTGAATTTTACAAGGATTTATTTACTCATGATATAAGCAATATATTACAAAGTATTATGGCTACAAATCACTTCATAAGAAATCCTCAAAATAATGGGGATCCACAAGAAATAAAAGAATTAGCAGATATGATTAATGAACAAGTTGATAGAGGGGCAAAATTAGTTTCAACTGTTAGAAGGCTTTCTCAACTTGAAGAAGATGTGACTCCCATTGCTCCAGTAGATCTTATGAATTACCTTAATGAATCAGTTAGAGTTTTAAAAAATTTCTTCCAAAATAAAGATATTAAAATTCAAATTAATTCATTTAAAGAAAAATTAATTATCCAAGCTAATGAATTATTAGAAGATGTGTTTGAGAACATTTTAATTAACGCGGCGAAACATAATGATAATGATGTAGTAGAAATAACAATCCGTATTTCGCTGCATACACAAGATGACATTGATAACTACAAGATAGAGTTCATTGATAATGGGATAGGAATAATAGATGAGAGAAAATCAACTATATTTCAAAGAGGTAATAGTATGTCAAAAGAAAGGGGTGGAATGGGCTTAGGATTATCATTGGTAAAGAAAATTATAGAAAGTTACAATGGAAAAATATGGGTTGAGGATAGAATTAAAAATGATCATCTAAAAGGAAGCAATCTTATCATTTTAATTCCCAAGATTCATGAACCATTGTTAGAGTGATTATTTATTGAGGAATATAAATTTCAAAATTTAGATCTTATTTGACATAATATATATTCTCAGAACTCAAAGTGCAGACTATGGCTAAATGTCCGTATTGCGATGCTGAAATTCATTTATAAGATTATTTTGAATTACTTTTTTATTTTATTTATTCTAGAAAAAAAAAAAAATTTTATTATATTCATTAGTTTTCGTAATTTTTTTTTATTAAATTAGTTTTAATTAATTAAATAATCTACTATTCAAACCTTTATTATATTTTAAGATAAATATTTTACTAAAAGAGATGATGTTTAATGATAAAAGCTTTAAGAACTCCGGAAGAAAATTTTAAGAACCTTTCTAATTTTCCATTTAAACCAATTTACATTAATGATCTTAAGGGATATGAAGAATTACGTATGCATTATATAGATGAAGGTCCAAAAGACTCGAATGTGGTATTTTTATGTTTACATGGACAACCAACGTGGGCCTATCTTTATCGTAAAATGATTCCAATATTTACTTCCGCAGGGTACAGAGCTGTTGCTCCTGATTTTTTTGGTTTTGGGAGATCTGATAAACCAATCGAAGATGACGTATATACTTTTGAATTTCATCGGAATTCACTAATTGAGTTTATTAAACGCCTTGATTTGGAAAATATAGCATTAGTTTGCCAAGATTGGGGAGGACTCTTAGGTCTTACGTTACCAATGGAAATGTCAAATAGGTTTTCAAGGCTAATTTTAATGAATACCGCATTAGGTACAGGTGATGGTGTACCCTCACCTGGATTCAAAATCTTTCGAGATTGGGTAAACAAAACTCCCGATATGGATGTTGGCCGTTTAATGCTGAGGGGAACTCCAAATTTAACACCAGAAGAAATTGCAGCCTATAACGCTCCTTTTCCTGATATTAAATATAAAGCAGGAATACGACGTTTTCCTGATATGGTTCCAACTACTAATGATGCTCCTGGTGCTGAAATCTCAAGACAAGCTCGAGATTGGTTCCAAAAGGAATGGTCTGGTGAATCATTTATGGCAATTGGAATGCAGGATCCCGTACTTGGCCCTTCAGTAATGCGCATATTGAGGAAAATGATTCCAGGATGCCCTAAGCCTTTAAGAATTAAAGAAGCAGGACATTTTGTTCAAGAGTGGGGAGATACTGTGGCTCAAAATGCCTTGGAATCTTTTAATCTAATTTAAAAATTACCAAATTCTAATCTATAATTTTTCCAAATAAGTTAAAACTTTCAACTTTTTCTATTTTAACCTTTATGAATTTTCCAAATTCACCATCATTATTATTAATAAAAACATTCTTATAAGCAAAATTTCTGCCAAAAACTTGATTTTTCTCAGTTCCTTCATGTAATGTTAATATTTCTCCCTCCCAATTTTCCCATCTTTCATTCATGTGCTTTAAACTATTCTTAAAAACACTTGATAGTCTTAGTGATCTTTCTTTAATTATTTTACTGTCTAATTGAGTCATTTTTTTCGCAAACGTTCCAGGACGAGGAGTAAATTTTGAGATATTCAAGATTTCAGGTTTTAACCATTTAATAAAATTAATTGTTTTGTAGAAGTCGTATTCAGTTTCTCCAGGAAATCCGCAGATTATATCAGTAGAAATTGTGAGATTGGGTAATTCTTTTCTAAGAAGTTCAAGATTATCTATGATATCTGAAATTAGATATTTTCTTTGCATTGTTTTAAGGATTTTATTGCTGCCAGACTGAATTGGAATGTGTAGAAATTGATATACTTTATGTATATTGAATATTGAAAGCAATTGATCAAAATCTTCAATCAAAAACGATGGATTTATCATTCCAATTCTTAAAAAAAATTTATAATCTAAATTGACAATTTTCTTTACTAAGTCAACTAATACAGCTCCATTAAACTCATAGGTACTACAATCTTGAGAAGTTAAATATATCTGTTTGATTCCCTGTTCTAATTGGTGTTTTATATTTTGAATAATATCTTGCGGATTATAACACATTAATTTCCCTCTTGCATTTTTTACACAGCAATAAGTACATGACCCTAAACATCCCTCAGATATCGGAATAATACCTGTAATTTTGCCAGGTTGGTAGTTAATACAGTATTTAGCCTTATTCATTCGTTTTTCTGATAAATAAATAAGATTTTTCTTACTAGATTTAATTTCTTGAAATATATCTGGAAGATCAAGAATATTATTCAAATCTATAATCGCGCTAAAGGAGGGAATGATATTTTTAATTACATTGATATAGTCAGGTGCAATATGGGGTAAACACCCCGCAATTATAATATGTTTATTAGGCTTATTATGAAAGAGATCATGTAATATTTTCAAACGTGCCTTAATTTTATTTTCTGTTTGTTCTTTAACAGCACATGTATTAATAATAACAAATTGAGCATTTTCAAGGGTATTATTAGTGTAGTTTGATTCAGTCAACACATTTGAGATTATATATGAATCTGCCTTATTAGAAGTGCATCCATAAGTTTCAATATAAAATGAGTTCTCTTGCAAGATTTATTTATTAAAAAAAATAATAGTTTATAAAAAGAACTTGATTATTAAATTATAAAAAGAACTTGATTAATTAAAATTATCTTCTATTAAACAAGTAAATATTATATTCTTAAAGTTTAGAAAAATGCCGAAAAAATATTTGTATTGTAAAGTCTGTAAGAATGAAATTGAAAAACCAAGTAGAAAACCATTCACCACATCGGAAAAAGTAATTTGGGGAATGATTTGCGTTGGAACTATAGGTGTAGCTGCTATTGTCTTAGTAATTTATTATTCTTTTTTTAGAGCAAAAAATTTTTGCCCAGATTGTAATAGTAAAGTTGAATATACTGATAAACCGCTTGCTAAAGAAAAGAAACGAAAAGATATGACTCCTAGAGAAAAGGTGCTTGATAAAGCAGGACAAGAAATAGAAGCTGAAGAAGAACTAGAAAAAAAAGAAACTCAAAAAAAGACAGAAGAAAAGAAAAAGAAAAAAGTTGAAAAAATGGAAATTTTTTGTCCATTCTGTGGAGAAGCATTGAAAAAAGAGAAAGAAGAATATTCAACTTGTCCTTCTTGCAAAACAGCTTTTTCATAGGTCTCTGATCTTACTTCTTCGATTATTTCTTGAAATATCTCTTTAGGTATATTACTTGGAATTTTATTAGATTGGGTAATAGAAAGTTTTATGAGATTAATCTTATTTTAAAGCGTCTTTTTTAAACCCAATCCCCTAACAGCCAAGGCTTAGCATTAAGTAGGATCTCACAGTCGCAATGTCCATTATAATAATCGCAAAGTTCAAGAAACATCTCTTGTACTTCCTTACAAATTCCCATTTGAGTCATAATTCTCTGGGAATCGTTATGCCCGTTACATCCAGAACCTGATCGCGATAGGCGGATACCCTCCCCGCCCGAAAGCCGCTCTAAAAACTCTCTTATTTGTTCCTTGCTTATCTGAAGCTCAAGCTCCTTATGTAAGTTCTTAAAATAAACGCGTCTCGAATTACAACTTATACAAAGCCATTGTTTCATCTCTGGCACGAAAATCATATCCCTATCAAAGTTACCGCAGAATCGATACATACAAATAGAATTTAAGAACGCGCTCCTTAATCGCGAAATCTCATCATGGAACACTTTAGATTTCTCACTTTCATTCTTTGAATATGAATATTTTTTATCTCGAAGGGACATTTCAATATCTTCTTTCCATAACTTTATTAACGATCGTAGCTCGTTTCGAACTTTTTGGAGCTGTGGGCTCTTGATTATGATTGCTCGTTCCTTTTTCATGAGATATTAATACTTTTGCCAAACAGCATTAAAATTTTGAATAAAAATATATATATGAATTCTTATTTTATCCTTATTTTTACAGGTTTTTATCTAACAGGTAAAAGGTATTGAAATTTTTAGTTATATTTAAAAGTTCAATTGTTCACTTATATAGTAAGAATAGAGGTTTAATGCTGAATGGAAAAAGAAGAATTTTTAAAGCTATTACCAAAACTGATACAAGAAGTTCAATTATTCATTTATATAATAAGAATGGAGGTTTTGTATTGAATGGAAAAAGAAGAATTTTTGAAACTGCTACCAAAATTGATAAGAGATGATGATGAAGTCAAAGGAGCAATAATTACCGCATTATCTGGAGTAGTTGCAACAAAAGATGATATAGCACGGATAATAGAACATTCAGATAAAAGATTTGAGGCTATTGATAAAAGATTTGAGGGATTAATCAGTCAAATTAGCAAAGGTTTTGAAGATGCTAAAAGAGAAAGATGGGTAATAAAATCTAAAATCGAATCATTTAGTAGTAGAGGTGGTGAATCATTAGAAAGGACAATTCTCAATCTTTTGAACGATAGATTAATCCAAGAAAATATTCAGAGTGCTCAAATTAAAAAAGAAGAATTAATTGATCGGGAAGGGAAAATATTCTGGGAGAATTACAATACTGACATTGATGTTTTGATCCAGGATGGAAAGATAATATTAATTGAAATAAAATATCATCCTGATAATAGAGATGGATTTCACTTATTAAAAAATGCCAAATTGTTTAAATTACAGTTTAAGAAAGATTACGATATTTTAATGATTATTTGTTTAGAAATAAAAAAAATAAATTTGGAGCAAATTGAAAATCAAGGGATAAAAGTTATTGCAGGGAAAGTAATTGAATAATTATTTTAAGCAAATTAACATATTTTTTTTGAATTATTTTTAACCTTACCAAATCAAGTGAAAGTTTTGATTTTAAAAACCATATATATATGACACTTTAATCCTAAATATAATCCAAAAAATATTTTTTTCTTTATGGTCTCAATAATTACGCTTAACTTATTATCATTTACTAATTCTAATTCAATGCCAGGTTTCAATCTAACGTATAGAATGTATTAAATTTTTTAGTTATATTTAAAAGTTCAATTGTTCACTTATATAGTAAGAATAGAGGTTTAATGCTGAATGGAAAAAGAAGAATTTTTAAAGCTATTACCAAAACTGATACAAGAAGATAACCAAGTAAAAGGTGCAATAATTACTGCACTTTCGGGAGTTGTAGCAACTAAAGATGATATTAAACAAGTTATTGAAGAGTTTGATAAACGATTCGAAGCTATGGATAAACGATTCGAAGCTATGGATAAACGATTCGAAGCTATGGATAAAAGATTCGAAGCTATGGATAAAAGATTCGACTCCATGGATAAAAGATTCGACTCCATGGATAAAAGATTCGAAAGAGTTCTTGAACGACTTGATAATATTGATTTAGGGTATGGAATAGTTGCTGAAGGGATTGAATATTCACTAATAAAGCGAGAATTTAAGCAAAAAGGTCTAGACTTGAAAATTCAAATTAGACAACATTTTCATGACGAAAATAATTATGTACATCCTGATACCAAAGATATTGAGATCGATATTTTTCATGTAAAACCAAATATTATAGGAGAGGCTACTTTAAAACTAAATGATCTAGATAAAGTTCGGATTTTCATTAGAAAGTGTGAATTTCTTGAAAAAATGTATAAAGAATCATTCCAAAAATATCTATTCTGCTTTCATGTAAATGAGAGAATAAAACAAAAGCTTGATATTCTTCTTAACCAATTCAATATCGAATTAATTGTCCCCACGTTAGATTAGGAAAACAATCCAAGAACCTATAACTTAAAAATAGAGAAGAATTAAGAAAAGATTATCTAACTAACTCATTCTTTCAAACTGCGTTAAAGTTTTGATTTTCATAAAATATATTGAAAAAGTAATAATTTTCATTTCAATAAACTTATAAACATAGTTTAACTAATTATTAAATTATAGAAATTTCAAAACATGAATAAATAATAATTAAAAAAAATATGAGGTTTACTTAATGGCAAAAAGAAGAAAACCAAGAATTGCTATAGAGCGTGATCGTCGAGATCCCTTGGAGGACTACTCAATATGGGATATTCGAATTGCAAAAACTATTTACTACGGTTTTATACTTGGTACTGCAGTTCTTGTTTTAGGAATCTGGGCCATAATCCTCTACTTCTTGTTCGGAGCTGGTGCATTGGATCTTTTCCTTGATTTAGATTTAGGATTCCAAATTGCTATTATCGCTGGTGCTATTACTGGGCACTTATTTTTATTAGTTCTATTTTATACTCTGTTTCGTGGAGGTATGGTAAAATTATGCAAGTTGTTGTTTAAAGACCGATTAATAGCTAAAAAATACGAGGACTATGATGCTCTTAGATTTCTCGTAGGTGTTGCTTTATGGGGGCTTTATTTCACTATTATTGCGCTTCTTGTTGGTCTCATCCCACAAATAGTTTGGGGAGGTATAGCTGAATTATGGAGATGGATGGTAAAGAATTTCACACCTGGGGTCTGGATTTTATTTTTTGGAGGTGTAATTTTTGTTATAGTGGGCATAATCTTTCTCGGTATCGTGCTTTGGAATAGAGGCGTCTATAGCGTACTAAAACGCGTAAAATCAATTGAAGAAGAAATGGAAGTTGATGAACGGATAAAAAAGGATGCTCTTAAAGAAGCTGATGAGAGAACTCTGCGTTCAATTTACAAAAAGGAAATCGGGAAAAAAGCTATAGTAAAAGGACTCGAGACGAGAGGGTACATTGAGTGGAAAAACAAGCAGTTATCTTAATTTAAATTTAATTTTTTAATTTCTTATTTATTTTTTGGAAGGTTTAATTCTTGAAAAAAAGATTTCAGATTTTAGCGGATTTATTAAATCATATTAATAAGATAAATGAACATAAATTTTTTGTAGAAAATTCTATGACTTTTTTTGTTAAACTCTATTCTTTCAGAAAATAACAGTTAGTAATCCAAGCTTAAAATATATAAGATAAAAAAAGAATTATGAGATATTAGTTTTAAATTTATACTTTTAATTTTTTTAAAAAGTGTGTTTATTATATTAGTGAGCTAACGTCGCATCATACGCGGATTCCTGAAAAGATCTAGTTCTTTTTTAGGTGGTTTGTAATCAGTTGTTCCTGTATTTCTCATCTTTTTAAAGAGTCTTTTTATCATTTTTTCAACATCTTTCATAAAATTACAAGCGCATGCAAATAATATCAAATACACTACAAATGTTTTATCTTTAGAATATTCTTCATTGTAAATTTGAATTTCAAAATTTTTTTGTATTCTCTGTCCATCTATCCTCGCAATTTTTTGATCACCAATAAAAATATCATAATTTCTGCCAGGTCCAATAACACCTTTACACCTAACCATTTGTAATTTATCTCCAGCCTCTTCTGGAAGTAGTGGAAAAGTCCAACGGGTTCCCATTAATCTCCACCCTCTTACAACACGAATTAAATTTATTGTCTTAGGAACTTGAAGGAAAAATACGGGAGCAGGATGTTTAATTTCATAACTCTGAATTAATGAGTGAGTAACGCTTAATTCTAAACCTCCTTTAAAATTTCCACCTTTAGGTTGAGAATCCAATGTTTCATCCATAATAGTGAAAATACGACAACTTAGGGTTTTCTCTTCTAAAGGTTTTTCATTCCAATCATCTTTATTAAACGCGATAATATACTTTTTAACATCATCAATTTCAATTACTCCTTCAATATCAAAATTTTTAGAGAATCTTCGCGTTTTTGCTTGATATTTAAGTTGTTGATGTATGCCTATTTCTTCTGCATGTAATCGTGTTCGCCAATAATTAACTTTTATTCTTTTATATACAGTTTTTTTAGGCTTTGGAGGCGCTGGAGATTTAGCTTTCGGTGTGGTTTTTTGGGGGGTTGTAGTTTTTTTAGATGTTGAAGTTTTTTTAGGAGTTGTTTCTTCTTTAGTTTCTTTTTTCGCTGCTTTTTTTGCCATAGAAAATCACATTTCTTTTTTTTTTTTTTTATTTTTTTAAATTAATTTTTTTTATAATAATTAATAATTTTTATTTATTTTAAATTTGTTTATAATTAGTCTTAGTATCAAATTAGTTCAAAAATATAATATTAGAAATACAAAACACTTACAAGATATATTTTTTTTTGTATCTTAACCACCTTGAAGTAATTAGCATCCAGTATTAATCTTAAAAAGATTTATTATAATTTTGTTAGTAATCGTCTATTTGGCGAGATTGTCTAAAGAAAAATTAACCTATTTATTTACTGAAGTAATCTGTGGGCAGTTCACATGTATCAGAATCACAAAACTTTTCTCCAATTGCTCTATCTCTAGTTTCATCTAATTGGAGTGGTTTGATATTTCTAACTAATTCTTCATATTGAGCTTTAGTTATTTCTTGATATGGCGCTTGCTTGTATCCATGCTCCTTGATTGGAAGAAAACTTACACTTTTGAGTTTATCTTCGTAGCATTCAAGAACATGCTTAATCTGATCTGCTTCTTCTTCCTTGAACGTTATTGTGATGGATACCTGATTATCTGACCAGTATTTCTGGTACGCAGCGGCATTTTCAGCTTGTTCCCATATACTCACATCGTTTTTTGATCGTTCAAAAAATTTCTCATGAACGGGAAATTCAGCAACCACAGTATTAGGTGAATAGGAATCCTGTTCTATTTTATATCCAGCCTTTTTAATTGCCGGAATAAGATCAGAATTTTCCGACAGTCTTATTCTTCTTATGTAATACTCTGAATGAGGATAATGAATTCCTGGAGGCACTCCTGGAAGTAAACTAACAGTTCCGCTTGGTTTAACGGTGGTTATTTTAATAGAACGAGGAATGCAAAGCCAACCAGAATATTGTTCATCTAAATCTTGGAGATAATTATATGCTCTATCACACCATTCTAAAATCGTCCTTCTCCCATGTTTTACGAATGCTTCAATTATTCCGGTTTGTGAAATACCCATTCTTCTATTTTTAAGCATAACAGCATTAGTTTCTTGCCAATGCGTATTAACCAATGTAACCGATTTTGAATATAGATATGCATATTTTAAGGTCTCTTGAAATTCTTCATATGATTCATGTCTCGATGGAAAGGTCTCTGAAAGGCAGCAAAGTTCGAAGGATTCTAATGTCTGTTCGCCACAATTCACTGAAAAAACAATCTCCATCCTTGGTCTACTTGATTTGGTTTCTTTTTCATTAATAATTATACCAAAATTATGGAATTCATCAACCGTTCCATTGTAAACAACGTCATATCCTATTCGTTTAATTGAAATTACTTTATGATTATATATTAAGCCATTTTCAATCAGTAACTTCGCTATTTCTTTTGCATATTGCTTATTCTTTGTTATTCTTTTTGAGTTTATTATAGAAATTCCATAAATCTCAGAAATATGATCAAGCACTTGTGAATAGCTATCAGGCATACCAACAGTTCGAAAGTCTTTGATATCATTATATCTCAGAACTTCAATGAATTCACTTTTTGTTGGAATAATTTTATTCGTTGCTATTTCTTTTATCAATAAATCAAAAAGTTTTGTTCTCTTCTCATCTCTTTTTTTTTTTGCTTTATCTTTATGTAAATTTTGCGCTTTCTCAAGATTAGCTTGTGAAACACACAGATGAGAACAATAAGTTTGCTCTCTTCTAGCATACTTAACTTTAAAACGTTTTCCACAGCCTTCACAAGACTTGTAAGTATAAATACAACCATCTTCAAATAATAATTCCAGATCTGTCTTTTTTAGAAGTTTAATGAATCTATTATACTCCCGTCTTAAAATGTGATTATCATGCCAATCAAATCCATATTCGATATTTGCTTGTCTTATTAAATTAATTGGAGATTGACTTTCGCCCCATCTTGGGGAGAAAATAGGCATACCAATATCAGCAGCATGTTTTTTCCATCTTGTAAGAGAAAGGGGTAATTCAGTTTTATTGACAATGTTAAGCATTTCAATATAAATTTCATCATCAGTAAAACCTGAATATCTTGGATTTTTATCACCAGATAAGGCTTCTGACATTTTCCTTCTATAACTTCTTTTTTCAACTTCAGTCGCGGTTTGCCACCAAAATCTCATTGGATTTTTATCACCTGATATATCGTGTAAAGAATCATGTTCATCCTTTAGCATCGGTTCTAAATTCTCTATGCTATTATTCAAACCATCATTATCTTTATGATGAATAACATACCCACTGTGAACCTTGCATTTATTTGATTGTTCATAAATAAATGTATGTTCGAAGATATTTTTTCTTCCATCATTCAACAACCAATAAATTGATCTCTTCTTCTTTTTTTCTCCCATTATCTCCGCCCAAGTTGTCTGCCATTTAGGTGTAATTATTAGGCTATCTCCAATTTTTAAATCTCGTGTTTCTTTTTGAGACATATCCCTTAGAATAAACTTATGATTTTCTGTGCATTTTATAATACTATCATCATCCAATTTTACTTCATATATTTCCTCATTATAACCTGTAATGCGTGGATTTCTCATCATTCTTATTACTGTTAATCCTTTATTATCTTTACAATATACAGGAATATCATTTCTTTCTTCTGCCAATTGATTTATTGACACAGCATTTCTCCCATCAGCAACAGCAATCAATGTATCGCCTGTAATGCAAGGATTTACTCCAGCTGCTTTTTTATCTTTATAATCAGGTCTATCTCTCATTCTGGAATAAGCTTTAGCATTCTCCAACCAAAAAATTCCCGGTTCACCATTAACAGCAATCTGATTTGCAATGAACGAATAATCTAGACCTTTTACAGCAAAAACACTATTATTACTCGCCCAACGATGAGAATACAATTTCTCTTGATCTTGTTTGCAGGTGACAAAATCCAAATCTGTAGGATCTCCTAATGCGATCTCAGCGCTCCTTCTAACATTCCCGGAGACCACGCATTTGCCAATGTAGTTCATGATATCTACAATATCAAGGGAAGTAATTTTTTCTCCAATTCGAAATTCTAAAATGTTTTGAACATCCTCAAGCATTTTCTTTAGCGGTTCTGGACCAGAGGCAATTCCTCCAAACCCTCTAATTGGCTCACCAGCAGGTCGAATCAAACTAAAGTCATATTTAGGTACTTGCTTTCCAAGTAAATAAGCGTCTAGCATTAATTTAAGTGATTCCACCCATCCCTCCCTGCTATCAGGGAGTTGAAATTTGAAGCTACCCTCTTTAGGTTGCTTTATTGTAACTTTCCCTGCACCTTTAGTATCAAAACCAACTCCAACTCCCAACATAAGAGCATCCATCATGAATTCAAAAGCTTTTGAATATTTTAGATTGATATCTTCAGTCGAGGCGAATCCACAATTATTAAGAGACATAGAGCCATGGCGAGCAATAAATTCGGTACCCATCATCCATAAACCCCGTCCTGGTGGTGAAAATTTAAAATTCCAGATTTTTTTAAACATTTTTTGAGCAGATCGCTGAGCTTTTGAGTCAGACCAAGGTAAACTGAGTTTCATACAATGCTCTTTCTGAATTGAATAACAACCTTCTACGACTCTCCGAATCGTTTCCCAAAACTCTTCTTTTCTATTTTCCGCTTCTATTATTCGTGCATAAGTCCTTTTATATGTAATATATCCAAGGGGACCCCAATCGGGATGTATATTTTTGTATTTATCAAAAAATTCCTCATCAAGTTTAAATGAAATATTTACCAAATTTATAGCTCGAGCAAATAGATTTCTATACTTATGCAGTCCCCTTTGAGTTAATTCGACACATATAAGTTCCCGTATATAGTTCGTAGTAATTTCTTTCATCCCCAGACCAATTATTTTTCGGATGGTATCTTCTGCGACTTCTTCTGCTATGTGGATATCAAGCCCTGTCTCCTTGTTTAGAATTTTTGCTATACTATTTTCATCAAATTTCTTCTTTTCTCCTTTTGAATTGATAACATCTTTCGGATATAAATCTATTAGCGAAAAAGAATTATCGGGCATCTTCCTCATCATCTCTTATGTTAAGTATTGTTTTTTTGTTTTTATCGGCTAAATTAACTATTAAATAATTAAAAATGCCTTAACCTACCTATAAATTATTTATTTCTTCGCTTATAAAAATGTCGTTAAATTTATATTAAGCTATTGATTAATACCTCTAAGTTTGATTAGGCGCTTTCTATAAGATTTAGTGAAATTCAAAAATATATACTTTACGTGCTTTGAGAGAACTTTTTAATTTTAAAATCGTCGCTATTTTGTCGTGTTAATTGTTTGATATAATATATTTTCCTTTTAATTTAAACAAAAAATGAGGTTAGAATTATTAAATTATAAAAAAGAATGAAAATATTTATGGTAATAAAATTTAATTACTATTTTTACAATGATTAAAAGAGCTCTCAGCCTACAAAAGATAAAACCAAATTTTTTCTGGATATAAAGACAGCCCAGAATAAGTATTTAAGCGAATCCAATAAATTAATTGAAGATCGAGGACTATAATTTTACTTTAACAGCTAAAAGTAAGAAAAGTTAAATATACAGAATATTAAATCTGATTCTGACAAAGAAGTTAAAATTCTATCAACATTCAAATTAGATTAAAGTTTATACTATCTACTCATCAAGATTGTCTTATACCTAAGGCTAAGGTTATGTTTGACCTAACAATATTGGTAATAATTATAATTGCTGTAATAATGGGTCTAACAGACCTTATCGGTCATAAAATTTCGGGTTTAGCTGCAGGACATCGCGATTCTATTCTGAGTTTCAGCGCAGGATTGCTCATTTCCCTATTATTTCTGATTTTAGTGCCCGGCGTTATCGCTATAGGAATTTCTGAAATTTCATTCTTTTTCATATTAATTGGTTTTTTACTGATGCACCTTGTTGAGAAATATATTTATAATCATATAATGAATAAGCAAGAACTATTAGAAGACCTAAAAGTAATACACATTATCGGATTTGGTTTAGATAATTTTTTGGTAGGATTCATTATTGCTTCATTTATCGAATTAGATTTTCTTGTAGTCATCGAATTATCATTTCCGCTATTTCTGCAGATGTTAACATCTTCCATCTCCTTGGATTCAATAGATACTCGGTTAAATGAAAAATATAGCAAATATAGCAAAATCACTCTATCAGTTTTACCTCTATTGGGTGCTATTTTAGGAATTATATTAGAATTTGAGCATTTGGTAACAAATTATGTACTGGCATTTGTTTTAGGAATACTATTTTATATGATAGTTCGAGACGTTCTTCCTCAAAGAGGAAGGGGAAGATCTGTTTTCTTTCTTTCCGGCAATTTAATTGTAATCTCCCTTTGGTTAATTTTATTTTTATTTTGAAAAATTTCATTTAATAAAACTTGAATTCATAGAGAATTTGTTATTGATTTTTAAATTTTCAACTAGTACTTTATACGATGTTCCTAAGAACTATAATCCTTTTTCAGTGCTTCCAAAAATAAAATAAACAATTGAGTATTTTAAGAATACTGAAGAGAATTTACTGTGATGATAAATGAGTAATGAAATTACAAATAGGATTTCTAAAGACGAATATTTTATGAAAATTGCCGAAGTCGTGTCGCTGCGATCCACATGTATTAAGCGAAGTGTTGGTGCAATATTAGTTAAAGATTCTCACATTATATCTACAGGGTATAATGGAACTCCCGCGGGATTTAAGCATTGCACCAAGGAAACT
>SDBS01000621.1_pt1 | contig 34986 bp, 50 predicted proteins | sample 2277091 | NCBI WGS metagenome assembly SDBS01 (sample SAMN10404972, study PRJNA504765) | marine sediment metagenome | isolation source: marine sediment core GS10_PC15, 163 cmbsf | place: Arctic Ocean: Southern Knipovich Ridge | collected 2010 | reverse complement strand
GATCTGTGCTATGTCAGCTATTGCCTGCTGCGCCTGCGCCGTTGTTGTAAGATGCGCAGTATCTATTTTATGCCGGGCAGCAGTAATCAGTTGTCTTAGTTCGCTGTGCCGTTCTTTGAGCGTAGCCGATTCAGCCAGCTTGGCGTTCAGCGCTTCGCTGTCGACTAGCGCTACCTGGTATGCATTGAACCCAGCTTCGATCTCAGCCTCTTGTGCCAGTGCCGCCCTTAGCGCTTGCAGTCGTTTGTTGTGCAGTGCTCGTTCTTGATCCAGGCGGCGAATTTCTTCTCTCGTGGTCGCAAGGCGGTGCTTTATTGCAGCAAGCTGCTTCTGTGCGGATTCGGCCTCTTGTAAGCTAGCACGAATTTTGGTATACGTCTCTTCTGTCGTCGCATGTTCTATCTGTAATTCGGCTAGCTCAGTCTCGGCTGTCTCAACATCGGATCTGTATCCTGGCTCGTGCGCGAGTTCACGTCCAATTTGTTCGATAGCAGCAAGCAATTGGTCGGCGCATGTTTTGTGCTCCTTCGCACTCTCTTTAGCCAGCTTTTCATAGCGGTCATAGATCTCGAGACCCAAGATGTTGCCAAGTACCCGCTTGCGTTCGGCTGGACGTTTGATGGTGAACTCGTCGGCACGGCCTTGCAAAAGAAGCGCAGAATTGACAAAGGTATCATAGTCCATTCGCAACAGTTTGTTGATCTGGAGTTGTGTCTGGGCAATGTGTGGCTCGCTAAGAGAGCGATACTTGGCATCGACTGTGTCCCAGCCCTGTAACTCGAGACTGCTCTGTCCTCTTTTCTGTGCACGGCGCTTGCGAATCACACGATAGCGCACACTGTCATTGGAAGGCTGTGCTGTCGTTCCCTCGACGAGATCAAACTCGAACTCGACCTCCATTTCGCTCTGGCCGAGATAGATCAGTTCGTCATCGCGGCGGGCTCCTACACGCGAACGCCCCCAGATCGCCCACGTTATCGCATCAAGGATGGCCGATTTGCCGTGTCCATTATTGCCGGTTAGGCAAGCCAAGTGGATGCCTCGAAAATCCAGGGTTTGCTCTCGGTAGCACATAAAGTTACGCATGTACAGTGTGCGAGGAATCATGTTCCCTCTTGCTTCTCGGCCTTGATCATAGTGCCTCTCCCCTACCCAATGAACGCTCGGATTGTACTGTAGTAAAAATCGGTGCCAACTTTATCTGGGTCGACATCTGCCGTTGCATCCAGAACAACTGGCTCGTGTCCATCCAGCATCGTCTCGGCTTCTTCTTTAGCTTCTCCTAAACTACCTGCAATTCCGCCGTCGTAGAACAGCACTGCTTTATCTACAATGTTTGGCCTGGAAAATATGGCTATCTTTAGCATTATGAGCCTCCTTCAATCCTGCCTATCTCAAAGTCGATATATGCTTTTGCCTTTTTCAAATCCTCGAGTGTCGTTGCCCCCGGCTTGAGCCCCGCACGCCACAGATGCTTTATGGCCGTGCCTACATTGAATGTGAAATGCTGAATGATGGTGATGCATTCTACCCCAGATGGATGGTCGTTGTAATGATCCGGGTGGTCAACAAGGCTATTCATGCTCACCTTCTGGCGTTTTTCCTCTCGCGCAATATCCCAATGCAAAAATGCACAGTAGAAAAAGCGTAATCCCGATGGTGAGTGGAATGTCTTCCGTCATTGTCATCACGGTGCCAAATGTGATACCAATAAAAAGCGTAGCAAGCGATGCCGGGACTGCATTCATAGTATCTCTCCTCTCCGGACTATCCTGAACTTGACAGGTGTATTGCCCCACTTCATGTCAACGATCATGGTGAACAGCTTGCTCAGCTTTGCGATTTCCCCGTCTGCAACTTCAGCTTCTGGTTCTATGGTGAGAAATTCGGATAGCGCCCAGATAAAACGATCTATCTTTTGCTTGAGATTCATTGCCGTTTCCCCCTCTCAACATCGTCCTCAGCTTTGCCTAAGGCACCATAAAAGGCGTTAAATTCACTACCACAACACTTGTAGACAGCATGCTCGATGATAACCATGACAACCTGCATGTCAGAAATTTCTTTCTTGATTGCACCACTGTGTCCTTTTACGACAACGCCTGTGATCTGGTTCCAATGCGCTTTGTCCATGTCGTCGAATGCCATCCGGGCAGTTTCACCAGCAAGCCTGATATCACTCCATAATTGGCTCGGCCCAACAAGAACCAAGTCTGCAAGTTCCGCTAACTCTTCCTGCATCTTGGCAATTTGTCTGCCCAGCAACTCTTTCCCGGTCCACCCTTCCAGGTAGCCTCGATCCTTGACCGACTGAACGATTTCATCCTTGATAATGCGTAGCTCGCTGTCTGTCGTCATGTAAGCCTCGAGTGTGTAACTACGTATTCCTCGACAGGCAGTATGATCATCCCTGACTCGTAGCCCTTGATGAACTGATCGAGGATCCACCTGGTTAAATCGTTGAGCCCGACGCCTTCATCCTTGGCGATCTCCTTGAGCCGCGCGTGCACCTTCTCTGTGACGCGGTAGGTGTGTCGCTCGTATTTCCGGTCGTATGGAGAGGCCCGTCGCTTGGGATCTGCAAAGAAATCGGGGATATCTTGTGGTGCTAGCTTGGCTCTTGGCATAGTTTTACTCCTCCGCGTATCTTGTGCAGCAAATACTTGTCCTTCCAAAAAGGCCACGTATATACACACGTAAAAGATCAAAAAATCTGTGCAGGTGCCCAGTATTCCAATCTGGCTCGTTTCTGAGAACGTAATGGGTACCTCTTGAGTATCTTACCACGTATTGCCTAGTTTGTCAATGGGAGGTGCTGGTTTTCTTCAGCGGCTAATGCCGCACCACATAATAGAGCTTGTACCCTAGGTCCTTGATCATGTCAACGATTCCTCTTTCCCATCGCTCGCCGGGTCTATTTGGAACACTGCGAAATTCTATTATGTCACCAACTTTCGGCGGATTTCGTTTGTATTTCACCCTAATGCGACACTGCGGGCCTGTGCCGATTTTGGCGTATATCTCCATAACTACCTCCGGCCTCCCGGCGGGGCCGATATCATCTGGCCACTATGGGAATGTACACATCATACCTGCTCAGGGGTGCTATGGGACTTTGAAAAACTGGCGGGGTTGACTGACACAAAGTTGGCACTGGAACACCACCAGGTCCCTCTGCCCAGTAACAAAGAGCCCCTTCTGGGAAGTTAAAGATGTTTCCATGCGGACACTCAAAGCATTCTGCGCCTTGTGATTCTGGCGGAGATATGACCAAGATAACCAGTAGCAGAATTACTGCCGAAATAGCAAGGTAAAGCTTGTCTCTCATTGTACTATCCTTCCTTGTCCAAGCTTGGACTGTCTGCATAAGATTTTTGCCTCTTCTGTTGCTTCTGCACGAATGCGTCTCCAGTCACGCCCGCTCTTGTATTTTTTGACGCATAGTCCATACGGGTCACCTTCCACTATCCCGACCACGACAATGTAGTAGTGCGGAGAAATATAGTCTCTCTCCATAAATCTACCAGCCCAAGCTTTATGTCCGGCTACGTGTAGGACATAGTATTTTCCATGACGCGAAATGATCCTTGGGATTCCACCAAGATCACGGCCACAGAATGTCATACTCGTATCCGTGATCGTGATAAATCCCTTGAATATGGGCTTCACTCTTTCACTGCTGGGGACTTAAAATTGTTCTTGGCAGCAACCAGTACCAGTACGGCAATACGTTCTTCAAGCTCCCTGGCGTATTCTGCCAGCCTGTCTACAATGCCACTGTCAACTCGCTTGTACACAAGTTGCTTCTCTCGGTCGTACTCTTCTAACGCATTCATGTGACCTCCTTGTAAGAAAAGAGCAGGGGAGTTTTTATCGTTTTGCTCCCCTGCTCGTCGGCGCGGGCCAGGATTCCCCACCCTGGCTCCCAGTATAATAGTCCCTATGTAGGCACACCCCTGATTAGTTGGGAGGGGCCAACCGCTGGCAGTGCCTAGCCCGGTATTGGACTTTTGCTTACCACCCGCTGCCACGGGTCCGCGCCTTTTCACCTGTTAAGTGGGGGCCTTCCCTTCGACCACGTACACATTGTTATAGCCGGGGGTTTGGCGTTTCCCGAACTCGTACACATATTTGCCACACCAGACTTTTATATTGAACGTTCGGAATGCGGTGCGCGCGCGATTCCCCTTTATACTGAGAACGGGGTAGAGCGTCTGCCCTTCTGGCATCAGCGGATTGCACACTCTGATAACGTCGTCTATTTCCAGTCGGGTTTTCATAGTCATCTCTCGTTTTCTGTTAAGTGCCCGCCCGAGTGCCCGAGCCCGGCGCTTATCTGCCTGTTCGGCAGCTTGCCTAAGCGCTCTTGGGCTCGGGCTTACTGTACAACCAGTATACCACAGCACTGTCCAGTTGTCAAGTACCAAAGCAGGTAAACGAGGAGTAGCCCCACACGGATTGGAGGCAATCCGTGTGGGGCTACTGTCGGAGAAAACAATGTCTGTCCCAAGCACTCATATCTTACCATGCTTGGGTTGAAATGTCAAGCACTTTTTCGAATTGGTACAAAGGCATGGAACAGCGTTCCCCCGGTGAAGCCCATCGCACCTGCCTGTAGGGCGAACCAAAACGGTTCCCACATAAATGGCCAGTCTACAGTGAGGATGCCAAGGGCAACGCCGCTAACAGGGATCAGTAGTGACATGACAAAGAAGATAAGCTGTTTCCATTTGGCATCTATAGTGTGGTACCAGGTTCCGCCAAGGTATTCCGTGGCCAGCGATGGCAGAATGCTTAACACGGCAACAACCCCGGATGGCGTGGTGAGCCATACCAAGACAGTTTCCCATCCAATCATGCCAGTTGGCTCCTGAGCCCCCATAAGCAGGGCGCTGATGCAAAGCAAAACGATTACGAGCAGCATAGATCTGAACTTCATGACGATCCTCTCTTTCGTGTGTGGCGACTAATGTCTCGTAGTGCCATTGGCTGTTCCGATACTTCTACATCCATACGCCTTGCTGGTCGTTTGGTTGGTGCAACCTGCGACAAACGCAGGATCTTCTTCGGTGTATACATGTTCAAGTCTACCACAGATAGACCCAAAGCGTCAACTGCGGTCAAGAACAATTCTACGTTTTTCCTCAGAACGACGTGGTACTTTGGATATTCCGTGACGCTCTGGGCATAGGGCACGCGGAGCGCCGGTGTCTTTTGATGCCTGCGACCGGCTCGCTCCTCAAAAATTGCCCTGATAACCTTACCGACGATTTCTTCTCTATCCATATTTTATCCTTTTGGAACGGTGCTTGAGTGCGGTTTGGGTGTAGTCCATTAACACGTGCAAACTGTCTGACAGGCATAAGCCGCAGAATATGCCTAGCACGATCCACGAAGCAAACCAGCCAGTAATGAGCCAGGCCAGCAGGAGCGGAATGCCAAAGGTCAGAATGAATCTGATGGCTGTTCCGAGCACGGGCGTATGGCTGATTGCGCTACGGTGTGGGACAAGCGTGGCGTATTCGTCGACAAATTGGATTCTTCCAAGCAGGGTTATCTTTCTACAATCCAGGTCCCAGTCTGGTGTCATTGCAAGGCCAAGAAAGCACCCAGCAGTAACAGCAAGCGGGCGCAGGTCCCTTGCCAAGAACGGAAGGGCCAAAGTAGATACGGACAGCAGGATCGTGGCGTTTTTATGCCCGAAGAAATCTCTATAATTTGGCATTAGGTGAGTTCCCGTCCTCTTTTTTCAGGGTGTGGATACCTTCAATGAATGGGACCAGAAGTCTGCTTGCAGATCCGCGCCTAGGCTCCGAAAGAATACCAGATTTGATAAAGCGCTTGTACGCATCCCTGACAAATGGTTGCGTACACCACTCTTGTGTTCGGTTCTCGTCATAAGCCCTACTTTGCCCTGGAACAGAGTCACCCTTCTGACGCCCGCCCGCGATGGCCTTGTAGAATGTAAACAGTGGCCCATCCCATGTGTCGATTTGCGCCATGAGAGCGGCGTCGACTTCTGCCAAGCTCGATCTCAGCGTTCTGCCACGTTTCAAGCGTAGCCCCTCGCGTACCAAGAAGTCGCCAGCCCTGGATGGCATTGCAACAGTAGGCTTGTACTCCAATACAACTTCCATCTGCATCCTCGAGGCAACCGGCAGGGCGATTTTTCGCATGAGATTGTTGCAAATTGACTTGGGCAGCGTGTCATATCTTGGGTGCTGTGTAGACACAATCAAGTACACGTTTGCGCTGCGTGCTTTTCTGGCCAACAATGTCAACAGGCTAATGGAAGCCCTGCGCAAGCTCGTATCCGTCGTGTTGGCGGTCAGGTCTGCAATCTCGTCGATGAATAGAAGCACTGGGCGATCTCGCGGAGTTTCCCCCCTGTTTCTTTGCCCGACCAAGGTGTCAAGGCGAATAAAAAGATTGACTGCCTCAGCTTCGCTGGATATGTATTCAAATATGGTGGAAAACCTATTCAGGCCGTCTTCCACATTACTCTTCAAGTCAACAATGTAAACCTGTGGGCGAATGGAATCTGGCTTGGCCAGGATCTGAATCAGCAGGCTGCGGATCAGAGTAGTTTTCCCACCATTTGTGGAGGATCCGATCAACGTATGCATATCAGACAGGTCGACAATGATTGGGCGCTTTTTCTTGTTGTATCCAAGCAAAACGCGGGTCGCGCTGTGGATCAGTCGTGGGTGTACCACGTGCGCCCGTATGCTCTTGTCTGCAACGCGCGCGGCATGGGTTGTTACAATCTCTGTCTTTGTTTTCTTGAACTTGCCTGCTGTTTTTCTGAATATCCTGCCAAGCAGTATAGCAAAGAAGACAAAGATGTTCGCGATGAAGTGATTTAGTTCCATCGTGACTTTCCAGGTTCCGTGTCGTGTCTTTCGCGTCAGCCCGTAGATGGAGTTGTGCCATGCCAGCCATGCTTGAACACAGAGCCCTGACACAATGAGCATCCACCACTCAGTGGTGATTTCTGGTTTGGCGACGTAGATCGCTGTAATCTCCAGGGACAGAGCCAGCCACAAAACTGTGCCAATCGAGAACTTCATTCTACAGTGCTCCTATATGTTGTCTTTAATCATGCTGGCGACCAGTGCCCTCGCAGGCCCCTTGTCCACAAGTCCATCTTGTATCCATTCTCCAAGATGTGATACAATCATGGCTCGCTCGTCGTCAAGTGGATCGTCTGTTCGTTTGGCAGGGAAGCGTCGAAGTTCTTTCATTAGCTCGATCGGTACACGTTCCCCATCGAAATATTGTTTTGTTGCCGATGACATCACAACGCTTTGGAATCCCAGAAATCTGCCAAATGCAGTGGTAAATATCGTCGGGGCAAGATGGATAACAGAGTCTTCCTTGACACGTTCATTCAATCCGCCCAATGTAATAGTGTACGTGATCTGCCGGAATACTGTAGAGCCATTGGGCATATCGACGACTGCGTACCAGTCCAAGCTCCATCGTATAAGCTCAGCGAGCATGTGCCCAAGCGCATAGAAGCAGAGCAGGATCAGCCATCCAGCGCGCCTGTCAATAAGCTTGGACAAGGCGATGGATACTGTAATGATTATGGCAGACCACCAGACGAAATCGCTGACTTCAGCGCAAATTTCATGCCAATGTCTCCGTGTCCTATATCGTTCCTTTGGCTCTACTATCACCATTTGTGTTCGTTTACTCTTCGCCCTTGAGGTTCGTTAAGGACCACCGCCCACCCCTGACACAAAGGTCGCCGTCTTTCCAGTAAAGACGTGGATCACGATCGACCCAGTACTTTACTGCCGTTTTGGATATCTTGAGTTTGGCAGCAACGTAGCTAAACGGCGGGGCGTTCCCGTCGTGCTCAGCTTTGTACTTTACGATCGACTGATAAATGAATTCTTTCATCTACAATTCTCCATGCAACTCCGATTGGTCCGTCATTCCTGATGTACGTGCCTGTTGCGAGCTTCTTGATCAAGCCATTGCGCCACAGGTTGTGCAGAACAGCACTCACGCACGTGTACCTGCGATCGATCAAGTGAATTCTGTGATACCTTTGTTTCGCCAGCCAGATATTGATGTCTGTCGTCTTGAGGTATTCGTGTATCTCCCTATCGTCATAGAGCATGCCTGGCTCGCACCACTCCTTGAGACGCCTCAAGATTTCCGTGGATCGCCTGTCAAGTGTTTCTGGCACGTCCACACTTACAAAGAAGTGGCTAGGCGATCTAGGGATTGGCATTTTACCCTTTTGTTTTTGGAGCCTGCTTGATTGCAAAAACAACGAGGGCTATCACTATGACAAAAAAGATGCCAAAGCAAGTTGCCATCCCGCTCAAGGCCCCGAGTGCAATATCAACGAATTGTTCCGGCATACTTGATTCCTTTCATGGCCCGCTCGATAACCAGGCCCCTTGTCGCTAATGCAACGGCGATTGCGTCAGACTCGTCAAATTGTCCAATGTCTGGCTTTAATATCTCTGCGTACCGTTTTACCTTCTCTTTGTCCGCCTTTGCGTCTCCGGTCAAAGCTTTTTTGGCTGTCGTATGGGCAATGCCGACGACAGGAACTTCCCATCGCCAACTCGCAGCTGCTAGTATGCCCCACACCTTTGCCAATTTCAGCCCTACTTGTGGGTTTTGCTGACTTGCCCATGGCTCTTCGATCCCGGTGTAAATGATGCTGTATCTGTATTCCCTTATAAAATCGGCAGAGAGGGATCGAAGCTCGGCCAGCCTGTCGATCAAGGACTTTTCCTCAAGTCGCCATACACCAGACTCATGTACGTCACCGTCTATATCTACCAGGGCAAAGCCGCAGTTGTTCTCTTTGCCACGGCTGGTTCCGGTGTCAAAGCCAAGGAAAAGCCTGCCGATATACTGCATGTCTTGGAGTACTGTGCGAATAGCAGAATCACCTGCTTTCATTTATCACCCGTCCTAGGCATGCGATCGAAGAGATCTTCCAACACCATCACTTGGTGGCATATGCGGTTGTGACTGATAAGCAGTCCGCCAAGTGGGAAATACCCTTGAGCGATCAGTTCGTTGACTTCTTCTTCTAGCTCACCCATTGCTCGCTGTCTTGCGATGACATACGGCTTCTTTTCATTCATATCATTCTACCTAAAAGACTTCAGTGAGGCTGGACAAAACCATCGCCTGATTGAATTTCCCATCAGGAGAACAGAAAGCACCCCCTGCTGGAATGTACCCCTTGCGAACCCAGTCGCATACAGCATCCACCAGGCCCTGCTGAGTAGCTGCCCACGTTAAAACATAAACTGACAATTCTTCCATGTCTATTCCTCCTCATGTGTATTTACAAGCATTATATCACACTTGGACAGAGAAAGCAAGTGATAATTGGTGCTTGACAAGTGTGATAGTCCATGGTACAATGGGGTCGTAGTTAAAAAAGCCTACTTCGCAGGCCATAGATCAATCACCGCTTCCGCCGACATCCTTTGGTGGGTGTCCTGATGCCTTGCTTGTGTTATTAGATATGGAAGCGGCAGGGATAGCATAAACAATGCGAAGGGCAACAGGACTGCCACGAGAGGATGTCTGCATATGAAATTGATTCATATCATAAGAGGCACAGCGCTTTCTGTATGGTTATGGAAACTGCTTATAACAACCGAGATCAGAGGGAAGCATTACTACCAAGGCTCATTGTTCAAAATATCCCTGGATTGGAACCCGGACTAGAACCCGTTCGCCCAATGGCGCGCGGGTTTCTCTGTCTACCGCCTACGCGCCTACATACTGGGAAGGTGCCGAAAATCCGAGGCAGCAGTCCAACATTGGACTGCTCAGGGGTAAGAACCATGGGTAGATACCAACCCCCGATGCCAGAGTACCTAGCTGGCGATGCCCTATTCGCCGTTACCGAGAGGTAGGACTGGGGAGCGAGTTCGCGAAAGCGATGCCTGTTAAAGCGGCAATCGGAAGGCCATTAGCTCCCCCCTCGAAAGAGGCGTTGTGATAAAAGCCCGGCTCGTTACAGCCACAATGACGCTCCCCAGAGATGGGGGCGTCATTGGAGTCCCTACCCAAACTCACCCAGCCCAGTAGTAGAACTAAGAAAGGAACTAAATGGTACACGACAGTGGACTCTCAGAGGAGTGGATAAAATCCCACTACCAAGAGTATTTGCAAACTGAACACTGGAAAGACCTGAAACGAAGAGTGCATGAGCAGATGCGTAGAAGATTTGGTTTTTCGCGCTGCTATATATGTCGCACGACGGACGGCCTACAGCTACATCACAGGACATACAAGCGGGTTGGCCACGAGCACCTAAAAGATGTTGGGTTTTTCTGCGGAGCTTGTCACGCAAAGGTGCATAAGCGGCTTTCTTCCAAGAAAAGCAGCAGGACAAATTTGTGGAACATTGCGAAGAAAATGAGGCGGGCTTACGTGCTTGAGGAAAAGCGTCGGCACACAAAGAATCCGGGGAAATATACTCTGCCCACGATTTGAACACAAATGGCTACCATAGAAAGGAGCAAAGATGGATGGCTTGGATTTTCTCATTAATATGCACTGGTGTATCTAGCTGGTTACTGCGGATTTACTTATAAGAGTACGCAGATGTACATGTCAGCAATCCTCTTCGCTATTTGGTGGGGAGTGCTTGTTTGGATCGTGAAGTGGAATCAAGCAGAGAGTGTGGTACAGCCATAGAAAGGATGATGTAACATGACCGTCTCGACTAGGCAATTCTACTGTCTGAAATGTGAGAAATATGCGACACGCGCACACTCTGAAATACCTCTACAGTTGATTATAAGCATTGAGAGGGATGAACTCACCGTCACTGAAGATCCGCGATGCGCAGCAGTAGAAATATCCGAGATTAACCTCAATGAACTGACATGTATACATTGTAGAGGGATGGTTGTACTCAAGACGGGAAAATGGAAATTCATTGAGGAAACAAAATGAGAATAAAGGAAAGCATAGCTGGCCTATGTCACAAACAATGGTCTGGTTGGATGGATTACCTGTTTAGCAAGGGTACATTTAACGAAGACGGTAGCTGGACAATGCCCAAAGAGTTTGTAGAAAGGTGGAAACGTCAAGCTGCCACTGACTATATAGATCTATCAGAATCGGAACAGGACAGTGATCGGAAAGAGGCGGATAAGTTTTTGGAAATCTTTGAGGAACTTTGTGAGTGGTGTGGAGGCCGGTGGGGGGCAGGAGCAATGACAGAGGAAATTCTTTATCCAACAATTGGGCCAGATCCCATGGCGCTCCGGTGTCCTGTTTGTAATTGTATTCTATACAAGGAAGCCGAAGAAATACATACAGACCTACGTGACAGGCCGCTCGGCGTCCCTGTAAGAAAAGCGGAATGTTTTCCTGCATCATGTAGGTGCGAGGAGCCACGGTTTGTATTTCGGGCATTCACGCATGTATTTACAGAAGTGCCAAGCCTGGAAAAGATATGGCAGTTCTACCATGAGGTACTTGAAGGTGCTAAAGAGTGAGATGTAGCGATGTCCAATTCCCTGGACCAGAGAATATAATAAGTGTATTTCCGAGCAAGGAACGATATTTGGGAATGCAATTATGGGATTTCCATGCTGGCGAAGGGCATGTTTTAACCAAGCAACTCACATGCACTGTTTACGGCCCGCATAATTGTGGTATCCATGGAGCATGGCCGCATGAGCCCCATAAATATTGGATGTGTGAATGCGATGGGGTATGGGAGTTGGATTGGCATCATTACGGAATCATAAAGGAGGCAGAGTGAAAACGGACCATGCTCGCCTCGCGCGAGTGCGTAGCGGCATACTGGCAGGCATAGGATGTGGAAAGACATTCTCACTGTGCCACTATGCAGCAGACTGGTTGCTTGACGAGGATGGTGAAGAGGATGTTGCGAATTGGATTATATTTCACCAACCGCGTTTAAGGTACATTCTTGCTATGCTGCGCTCCATTGTCCGGGAAAGAGGCGCTGACGTCAATATGAGCTACATACGTAGAAGCATTACTCACAAGAGACGCACGATAAGATTTATCGAGGCAGATATACACAGTCGTAACAGCATGGTCACAAAAAAGGTTTTTAGAGATCATAGATAGGAGGGGTGAGTGTTCCAACGTCTTGTACTTATTGGGAATCTTACAGCCGACCCTGAAATGCGTTACACCCCGAGCGGGACCGCAGTTACGAATTTCAACCTGGCGACGTCGAAGAAGCTGAACAAGGGAAAGACGATTGAGTGCCCGAATGGGTGGAAGGATGGGTGGAAGGGGAAAAACTGGGAACAAACAACTTTCTGGCGCTGTACTGCGTGGAGAGGATTGGCAGAGACGATCAACACATATTGCAAGAAAGGATCTCAAATATACATTGAGGGAGAAGTCATTGGGGACTCCGTGAACGGGGTGATGAATCCACGGATGTGGACCAATAACGAGGGCGTTACAAGGGCAAGTTTTGAAGTCAGAGTTCAAATGTGCAAGTTCCTTGGTGGCAGGTCTTCTGATAGTGGAAGCGCCCAAGGCGAGCCGCCGCCTGAACTTGTAGAAGAAACGGACATCCCTTTTTAGGAGGCATTATATGACAATTGTTTGTGCCTGTATCGACCAAGAAGACAATGCTGTGTGGATGGGAGCAGATGAGTCTATCTCGAACAAAGACGAAATGCATCTAGCTCACAATGCTAAAATGTTCAAAAAAGATGGATTCCTGATCGGTTACGCTGGCCCATGTCTATTTGCACAGCACATAAACTATCTTTTTACCCCACCGCCAGTGATTACTAATGGACCCGATCTTACTGAGTACATGGTCCGATTTTTCGTACCACGGATGAAGAGTGTTCTGGAGGAAAATGGCTATAAAGAGCCAGATCTCAACAAAGACGGTGGAGAATTTGAACTTCTTGTTGGTTACAAGAACAGGCTATTTATGCTTGGCTGCGACCTTTCGGTCGTAGAATACAAAGAGCAATTTGCGGCAGTGGGTTCTGGGGCACTGTATGCGCTCGGCGCGATGGAAGTTGCCAGTACGCATCCACACAACGACGCTGCTCTTGTGGTTTCATGGGGACTATCTGCCGCAGCCAAGTTTGATTCGCACTGTGTGATGGAAAGAAGTATGCTTTCGACGAAAGGAGACCAAGATGGGCTGGGTGGACAACCTTCCGCTTGAGATAGTCGGCGTTCACGACAAACACGTTGTAGACTACGGTGATGGCAAGGGATGGGTACTTGTCGCTCACGCGATCGGGCATGACCCAGATGATAGAAGTTCCTTCTCGCTACTGGACTGGGAAGAGCATGGTTTTGGGACCATCTGCCGCGTCCAGCACGGATGGGGCAGCGCCGGAACCATACCTTTACCAGAAGACGACGATTACTTCTTGCAGCGATTTGAAAACTTTGTTTACGAGTCGTCCGGATGCCACATCTGGGTTTTTGGCAATGAGATGAATCACTCCCAGGAACGCCCCGAAGGTGAAGAGATCTTGCCTGATCGATATGCTGACCTGTACGCTCGCGCGCATGTCATGCTGCATCAGATTCCAGGCCACGAGACAGACTGGCTGGTTTTAGGCGCCGTCGCTCCGTGGAACAGCGAGACGAAATACCCTGGAAATCCAGATGGGGATTGGATTTGGTACTTTTCGGATATTCTGGAACGGTTGCTGGACCTGGGCTGCCAACCAGACGCTGTTGCCTTGCATACGTATACGCACGGCAGCAACCCCGCCATGATCACGGAATCTTTTTACATGGACGCCCCGTTTGATTTTCGAGAGTATAACTTTTTGGCCTATCAGGATTTCATGAAAGTCTTGGGGCTAATGCATCTTCACATCCCAGTTCTCATCACGGAGACAGACCAGAACAAAGAATGGGACGATGTGCGGAATAGGTGGGTAGCGGCGGCATACGAGTCTATCGCAGACTGGAACAAGACACATGAACAGCAGATTTACTGCCTGTTGCTCTACTGCTGGGAGCACAGGCCGGGCGACTTTGACTACAGCATTGAACACAAACCAAACATTCTAATGGATTACACGGAAGCGGCAACAAAAGGCTATAAACGAACGGAGGGGGAAGAACCCCCAGGAGGAAATGAAATGTGGAATGAAATGCACGTTAATAGGTGTGAGGGTGGGTTTTTCGCGCAAGACGGGATCGGTCATCTAATGATGGCAAAGGGCCTTCGTGTGCACTGGCGACATCAAGGAACCGGTGGATTTTATCCAAGGCCGGAGATGAAGCCGAAAGAGAAACTACTTGGACAGCCAGAGGTCTACGAGGGGCTATATTCTCAGTCTGGATTTTACATCAGCGCCGAAGGGCAGTTTGCAATCGTCACCGACAAGATCTTTGTTGAACCAGGGAAGCCCGTGCGTGGCTCTGCAATGTACATGCATGTGTACGACGATGTGGCGTTTGGCCTGGGCTCCAGGTGTGGGATAGTAGATGGAGATGGCCCGTTTCTGCGTGGCCCGGAATGGCCGAAAGATGGCGAGAATCCATTTGAAGACGTCGCAATTCACTGGAGTGACGACTGGGGGTCTGCTTGGGAAGGCGACCCGGAGAACTTGCCCCAGAATATATGGAAACAGCTTGATTCGCCGGAAATGGTTCCATCGGGTAACTATGTACGTCTTGTCGTGCAATTCAATGCAGATGTAAAATCCGCTGGCTCCAATGGGCATTGGGATCTCTTCAGGCTGGAGCAGTACACCGATGTCACAGATCCGCCAATCCCGCCAGATCCACCAGTTCCACCAACCGCTGGTGGCATTCAGAACTACATCGACATCGCGAAAATCAACTTGGACAAGTTGCAGGTCTATGTAAATACTGACGCTGTCCTGGCATTGCTCGTGTAAGATCTTGGCAGGACTTGACTTGGAATCCTGATCTGTAGTATAATGACTACATGGATGAAAAACCACTGAGGTACCAAGCATATGACGCATATGCCAGGCTGATCAAGGCCGGGATGGCCATTTCTCCGAAGGAATTTGCAAGACGAACGGAAATTCTTGTCGGAGAGGCTATCCCGCATGAGACTATTCGCCTGTGGGTGAAACTGGACGGATGGGCAAATTCCGTTGTCGTGGATGGATTTGAAGGTTCAGAGGAGCTTGCCAGGATACTGGTTTTTATGGCAAGCTCCTTGGCCGTCATAAACAATGAAGACTCGTCAACGCCAGACATATCAGCAGCAGCAAGCGAGTATCGCAAAATGGTCTCCATGCTTCCAGCGGCTTTTTGGCCCCTGCTTGAAGACGACATTGTCAAGCTGCGAGACGACCTGTTTCACTTGTACAACAGAATCAAGGGCCACATAGCGCATACCACTGTCTCTCGAGTTTCCAGTGTTTGGGCGGAGCTTGGGAGATTTGTGATAGCAGAAGCGGCTGGCTCTTCAGACGCGACCATTCCAGCAGACAGTCTTGTTTTAGATAGACGAAGATACTAGTCCGGGAAGCTAGGATTGTAGTTGCCGCAGCGTTACGTTACGCCCGAGCAGGCCGCAGAGCTAGAAAAATGTGCGGGGGATTGCCTATATTGGCTTACGAAATATGCTTACTTGAAGCATACGAGCAGGGGAAAGATACCTTGGGATAAGCCATATGACTATCAGCGCCAGCTGATCAAGGCGCTGGAAGATGGCTTGGATGTACTTGTCCTCAAGTCCAGGCGTATTGGAGCATCGTGGACGGTATGCGCGTTTGTTCTATGGCTCGTGATGTTCTATCCGGATATCACAGCCATGCTCCTCAGCAGGAAAGAGTCTCTTGCCAAAGGGCTCTTAAAACGAATCAAATTTATCCTTAACAATCTGCCGAGATGGATGCGCCCAGTCATCGGGACGAACACGCTCAGCGAGTTATCGTTCGTGTTCTCGTTCGGGGACAACATTGCAGAGTCGAATATCATGTCCCTCACGACCACGGACGAGTCTGGCCGTGGAGAGGATGCTGCCTTTGTCTTCGTGGACGAGATTGCCTTCATTGCCAACGGTGATGATACGTGGGCTGCCGTTGGCCCGACTGCTGCTGGTGGAGGCCAGCGCGCCGTAGTTTCTACGCCAAACGGGATCGGCGGAATATTCCATCGCCTCACGATGCAGCTTGGTGCTGGGCAAGATATTGGGATCACGTATATTGAGGCCCACTGGGCGCGTGACTGCGGGCTGAGTGAAGAGTGGTTCAAGAAAGCTACTGTCGGAATGTCCCTGCAAAAGATCTTGCAGGAGTTTGAGCTTCAGTTCCTGTCGACAGGCAGCCCATTCTTTGATCTTGTAAAGCTTGCACAGTGCTACAAGCCGCTAAAATTGTTCCCTGATATTGAAAAACTGATGGTCAAAACGGAGTACAACTTCTCTGGAGTGGACACGAGTGAGGGGCATTCCGTTGTCGAGGGAGAGCCTGATTACCATTCCATATGCGTACTGAATGAGCTTGGTGTTCAGATTCATGCGTTCAATAGCAATCGCATGGCGCGAAGCGTGTTTACCGGGCACATAGACGAGCTTGAAAACGGAGAGCATGTCATGGTTGAAGGTGTCCCGACCAAGGTTCACCGTGAATATCCTGGCGGGATGGCCATTGAGATCTGGGGCTCTGGAGATGTCACGGCACAGATGCACAGAGTCCCGGACGATGACTCTTCGTACATGATCGAGCACCGTCAGACAAACTCGTCAAAGATGAGGATTCTGAACTCGCTCAGGTTGGCCGTGAATGAGTTGCAGATCGCGCTCACTGACTCGTTTACATATCAGTGTATGCGGACATTCGAGGACCAGACGTCTGGCGCAGTTGAGAAGGCAGGTGCTGCAAAAGGCTCTTTCGACGACGCTGTGATTTCACTGGCACTGGCGTGGATGCTGTTGAAGCGGCACGGTGGGCAGATCTATGACTTTACAAACATACGGACATCTGACGGGAGACGCATGATCGCGGTTCACCCAGAGGATGACTTGTCTATGGCTGAACTAAACAAGGTGATACCTGTCGGGCAGGTAACTGCTGGCCCGCTGGTCGACATTGGCGATGGAACGGCTCGGGATAGATCCAGGAGAATGTTAGATGGCTACGAAGATATTCGGGCAGGACGCTCGCGTATGCGCACGCCCGGCTTGCGATAAGCCACTTACGCACGGAAAATTTTATTGTTCGAATACGTGTTCTGCCGCTGACAGAAGGCGTCTTTCTGCTGTTAAAAAGGCACAGGGGGCGATTCCGCCGATTGTCGAAGAGCAAATGCCAGGTGCAGCGAATGAGCTGATCTCTATTCTCGGCGCAGAGCGGGCCGTAATGATCTTGCAAGAATTCGGCCTTGCTCTTCAGGAAAACAAGACTATCGTGCGGGGCGCACCCCCTCTAAAGAAAGGTGTTACGGAGTCTGGCCTCCCAGATTCACGCTATGGAACGCTCACGATTGGAAATAAAGAATATCGTGCTAGAGACCAACTGTCATATGATACAATAGATGACATGCTCAAGAACGGGCAGGTTGTATTTACCCTGGCCATCAAACAAGCCGCGATTCACTCCGTGCTCCGGAATGAAGGATCATGGAGAGTTGTAGGAGAGTCAGAGCGCGCCAAGAAGATGATTAAAGGCATGGCAAATCGTATTTTCCATACGCATGGCAAAGAAATGATGGAGTTTATGCCGTATGGGTCTGCCTTTTTTGAGAAGGAATGGGAACTGCGCCAAGCACAGGAATGGGGTATCAAAGAAACACGCGGTGAGTTCTGGGGATATAGCAAGCTGGCCGCTATTCACCCGCGATCCATCAAGTGGATTAACTACACTGATGAAGGCCACAAGTTTGATGGATTTACACAAGACAAGATAGTTGGCGGGGAAACGCGTGTAGAAACAGAGAAGGCGCTCGTTCTTACCTACGACAAAAAATTCAGAAACCTGTGGGGCAATCCTGCGACGACGCAGATGTACCCGTACTGGTTCTGGCTCGAGGTTTGCTGGAGGGCGTTTCTTCGCTACCTAGAGCGGACGGGTACTCCCCCGTGCATTGTGTATGGCCCATCGACCGGGTATGTCTTGACAGCGGATGGTGAGCGTGTGCAAAGTATGAAGTACGCGCTCGCCCAGGCTGGATATATTTCATTTTCAAACGCGGCTGCGTTTCCGTCTGATGCAGACAGAGATTCAGGCAAAGAATTGTGGCGTGTGGATTACCTGGAAACGCAAGCTCGCGGAGATCAATTCATTATAGCGATTGAGCAGCTAGGCACAATGCTTGCCCGGTCGGTTGTTATCGGGGATCGGGCCGCGACACAGACAGGTGATGCAGGGGGCTACAATATTGCTGCAATGCATTGGAACGTAACGCAATTGCATAACCAGATGGTGTTGGACGAGCTGATCGAGCAGAACAACAAATTTGTTGTAGATCCGCTTCTTCGCTACAACATCCCCAGACAGGAAGGCTCTGCATATATCGAGACGCAGACCCTTGACCAATTTCAGCAGGAGCGGCTGTTCAAACTGCTCAACACGATGGGCAACCAGCAGGGTTCTACTGCGATGGAGAGAGTGAACTGGGGGAAAGTACTCGAGATCAACGACATCCCCGTGCTGTCCCCTGAAGAAGTTGACAAGCAGCGCGAAGATCAGCTGAAGAAGGCCGTAGATCAACAGACAGCGTTTGCCAAGGTGGCGTCAGAGACGGGGCAGCCACTGCGAAAAAAGGATGGCAGTCCTCCGAAGCAACAGCAAAAGCCGGGGCAGGAAGATGACAAGGTCCAGCAGAGTATTGAGTGGATACAGTACCAGCTTGTGAATGGCACAGGTGTTGTGCCGATGTATGTGACAGCCGAACAGGCGCACGAGATGATTGACCGGATGACCAAGCGCGGCGCGGTGTTTGATTTTGGGGAAAAAAAAGTAGAACTTGAACTAGACAGCGACGTAGACAAGATTGTCAAACAGGTGCTGTCTGAGATTGACTTGAGTGATGCAACGAAAGAGGAAATTGAAAAGCTCAAGGAGTACATTCTTGGGTTGCTTGGCATAGAAGAAAATGGTGTTGAACGAAAGTTGCAGTATGGAGAAGTAGATCTTATAGAGCTTGGCATAGGATCGTTTCTGAAAAAGGCATTTCAGGCAGCAAAGAAGTTTGTCAGCAAGGTAGTTAAGAAAGTCACGGGGAAAGATTTGTCTGAGTGGAAACAGGCAATTGGAGGGAAGGGCAAGAAGAAATACACGAGCAAGGTGGGGACAGTAGTTGTTACGAGGCCAGATGGAGCTTCGTATGTTTGGGATCCGAAAGATCACCCGCGTGACGCGGATGGCAAGTTTTCAAAAAGCGGTGCGTCCAAGTCTCCTGTACTTGAGCCTGAACCGGAACCTGAGAATATTCCAGATAAAAAGGCTCCTGGCAATGGCAGATCGCTTGCTGAAGCAGAGAAGATCTTGGCTGACAACAAGATCAACGTGGAAGTGTATGGAGATTTTCCAGCTATACAAAAAGAACTCACAATACAGATAATAGCCGACGTTATTAGCGGAGACGACTATCTTTCTAATACAAATGTTAAATCTGTGTACTTTGTGAAAGACGGCGAGGCTTTTTTGAGAGATAAGCCACTCAGCGGGCTTAATTATGAAGCCTGGGAAGCGACAGGAATGATAGAGGGTGCTGCCGCGTTCTGGAATCCAATACTTAACCAGGTCATTATTCTTGGTGGCTCGGCGGATATGGACAACGAAGCATTTTCCTCAATATTAGTCCACGAGCTTTATCATGGCATTAAGGTAGGTGAGCGTCATGGCGTGGGCACTTCTGCTGCGTCTGAGGAAGCTACAACAACACTACTTGGAGATAGATATGTAAATGAAAAGTACGGATATGAAAAACTCTGGGGTTATGAGAAGGAGCGGGATGGGCTTGTTCGTGTGCTACATCTAAAAAATGACGGTGACGAGGAGAAGATATGGAAAGATATTGAGGTTCTACATAGTAGAAGTATTTTGACAGTAGACGCGAGAAATCTGATCAAGGCTGCTGGCCTCAAACTGACACCGTTGCAAATGGCTACCTTTACCCTTTTAGCAGGCCCGACCTATGGCTCTTCTTCGGACGGCTATATGGAACCATACGCCTATGCTATTGCCGCCCACGAAAAAAATACTGGGGAATCACTTGGTGTCTCAGATGTTGTTTCTACGGACATAGTAGATTGGATGAAGCCATGACGAAAGACTCTAGGAAATTTGAGGCTACTGAAGCCATTTTTATGTGGCCAGATTCAATTGGTGTTGATATCACAGAGGAGCTTGCTAGTCTAGACCCGGATGCGCTTGTTGGGCATGGGGATAGTGGGAAGGCGAAAAAGGAGAAAGATGACAAAGGACCGAAGACTGATCAAGCTTCAAACGGCTAAGCATCCAGGCGTTATCACTCCTCGCAACATGGCTCTGTACATCGAGGAGAACGAGCATCTTTATCATGACCAAGTCGTGGATCTCGAGAGAGAATACAGCGGCATACTGGTCACGGATGTGAATCTTCAGCGCGGCCTTATGCTAAATTTGCATAAGTACATTCGGAATAAGGGACGCCCGCCAGATCGTATGTGTCCGTCCAACTATCCGACTGAGGAGTTTATCCCAGTGTGCTTGAGTTTTCACGTGAAAGCGCTGAGTAAGATTTTTGACAAGTGGTACTTTATTCGCAGGCCACGTATCTTTATTGTGGGAGGAAGAGCATGATCCCCTTTTTTTTCATAGGAAGTCGAAGGTCTGGAACGACTCTTGCATGCCACCTAATCAACATGCATCCGCGGTTGTTCACTCCATTCGAGCGATACATTATGTGGATACTCAATTGTATCAGGGAAAATGGCACCATAAAGGCTCCTCGCTGCGGTGCACTTGCCCCCATGCTTATTACGTTTTCGCAGTCGGGCAAGGCTTTTCTTGAGTATATACGGAGCGACCTCGGCGTCGAAGCCACTCGTACTGCGTTTTTCAGCGCGATACACAATTGCAGGATGGAGCGTGGAAGAGGCAAGTGGAGGGAAGAGCTTGTTGCGATTGGCGAAAAGAACCCTCCTGAGTACGCATTGCCTGTAATGCAGAAATTTATTCCGGAGGTGTTCCCAGAAGCAAAGTTCATCCACCTTGTCCGTCACCCTGTCGCGGTTTGTCAAAGTCAGTCTGGGTACAAGTATATCAATAGTGGAAACAACAAGTTGACTCTTCCTGAAGAGTGGAAAGACGAACTTGAGGTTCACCACAAACGGTGGGTCGCAATAGAGAGACATGTGTTGGAGGCGAAGAAGCACGTGGAAGTATTGACCATTCGCTATGAGGACATGTGCACAGATCCGGTGTGTGAAGTACACAAGATCCACAGTCTTTTTGGGCTGACCAGCACTGACTACATAGATCGTCGCATCGTCAACTTTACCGAGAAAAGCGCGAACGCAAAATATCTTCTGGCTGCCCCACCGAACGTGGATGGCCTTCCCGAACTTATGAGTATGTATGGCTATGAGGCAGAAGAAAATGGGTAGAGTTTGTCCTCTGGGCGAAGTGAAGGTTTGTACAAAGTGCGATGAGGCAAAGCTACTAAGTGAGTTCCCTAAGCGGGCTAAAGGTCTTGGCGGGTATTCCTCTCAGTGCAAGGTTTGCAGCTTAGAATACTACCGTACTTACCGTGCGGCGAACCGGGAAAAGACCAACGCTACGGGAGCACGCTATTACAAGGCGCACCGGGCGGAAGTCGCGGCACGGAAACGAGTCCAACGGGCAGAGAATCCAGAGAAGTGTGCAAGTCTTGCCTTGCAGACTAAATATGGTATCACTCTTGCCGATTATGATGAGATGCTGGAGACCCAAGGTGGTGGCTGTGCAATCTGCGGCAAGACATCGGGAGAGAACGGCAGACGTTTGTGTGTAGATCACGATCATGAAACCGACGAGGTGCGTGGGCTGCTATGTGACGCCTGTAATAGGGGCCTTGTCTATTTCCGTGATGACTCCGAGATCTGTAGACAGGTGATGCTTTATCTAAGAGGACATGGGAAATGAGAATCTGTATTATTTTGCCTCCTGCGCCTGGCCTTTACGATCCACTCACCAACCTCCCGCTCGGCCCCCTTTACGTCGCGGCGATCCTTGAGGAGGCGGGGCACGATGTCTCTTTGGTCTCTCTGCTGGGGCATGACGTCCCGGCAGTATGGCCAAGGGCCGACCTGTATGCCATGGGATTTACTACTCCGCAGGTTGGGGTCGCGAAGGGCATAATGGAGTTGATACGAAGCCAGCATCCAGGGGCTCTCATCCTTGCTGGCGGAGCACATCCATCGGCTTTGCCAATACAGACCTTGCAAATGGGATTTGACAGTGTGCTTGTAGGCGAAGCCGAACTGACGATTCTGCAAATTGTATCGGATCTGCCAGATCCCAGAACAGTCTATCGTGGCGTTCCTTGCGATAACTTGGATGAAATACCATTTCCTGCACGGTATTTGTTGCCGAACGAAGACGTATTTAATGAAGCGACTACCGTCTTCATGCAGGAACGAAGGGATGGCCATGTTGCTGCCATCATGAGTTCGCGGGGATGTCCAGGTACGTGTGCATTCTGCTCTAACAAACGCCAAGCTTCCAGGTATCGTTCGGCGAGTAACGTCGTTGCCGAGATGAGGGAATTAGTCAATCTTGGGATTACAAACTTCAAGTTTCAGGATGACACGTTTACCCTGAGCCCAGGACACGTAATTGCGCTTGGCGACGAGGCAGAAAAATCATTCGATCCAGGGCAAATTGCAGTGCGGGTCATCACGAGAGTTGACACCTTTTCGAAAAAGTTTATCCCAGCCCTGAGCAAGCTCGGCACGGAGATCGTGTCGTTTGGAATTGAATCTGGCAGCCAAGAGATACTTGATATTTCACGTAAGGGCATTACGATCGAGAAAGTGGAGCGTGCACTGAGCCTCGCGCATGACAACGGATTTAGAACATTCGGGTACCTTATGTTTGGCCTGCCTGGAGAATGTGAAAAGACCATTGACGAGACGTATGACTTTCTAAGGAGGAACAGATCTCGGTTAGACACTGTGGTTTTGTCGTTCTTCATTCCGTATCCTGGCTCTGACATCGCTGCACGGCCCGAGCACTATCGGGTTCACATTCTGGAGCATGATTGGAACAATTACTGGACTGTTCAAAAAAGAACGGTGATGGCGCTCCCTTACGGCGTGTCATTCGATAAGATGGTAGAGTTAAGGGATCGCATGATTAGCATGTTTGTGGAGCTTGGCTATGCGCGCCCGGAATGGGATAAGGATTTATGAAAACTTTAGCTTGGTGGGGCTCTCGGGGGTACACGTTCAATCCGGCCATAAGCTTCGTGTTGAGCAACCACAACATGAGCAAGCAGTCGAAAGGGATTGTCGATCATCTTAGGCAGTTCGCCAACACCGAAATCATTGTTCTGGATGACGGCAGCGAGCACGATCATACCAGGGCTTTGCTCGATCACATGAATGGCGTGAACGAGTTTGTCATACATGCAAATGATTTGTTCGACGTGATTATGTTCAACCGCGTTTTCGGTTTTGCCAGAGGAGAACACATTGTCGTCCTTCAAGACGACGATGTGCACAAGGGGCAAGGATGGGTAGTTGAAGCTATGAAGATCTTGACAAGAGATCCCAAAATAGCCATCCTTGGCGGGCGTCACGCAGTCACTATGTTCAAAGGCGGAGGGAAAAAGGTTGATGGCAAGGGTACGTTTAGATATGCGCAATCAGTCAACGCTGCGCCAATGTGGGTTAGGAAATCTGCCTTCTTGGAGTTAGGCGGCTTTGACAATGACTTCGCCCCGAACTTCTGGCATGAGCCTGAATTATGCATTCGAGCATGGCTCAACGGATGGCGTGTCGGGTTTTACAGTAGTGGTGTAGGCATTGGCGCGGTCAGGACACATAAGAGACGGGCAAACAAGGAGTCGATCGAGATAGAGGCTAGGGGCAAGAATCATTTGCTCCTTATGGAAAAGTTTGGTGACAAGTTTGAAGAAGTACAAAAAATGGTGGATGCATGCAACGCCCTAGGGTGAGTTTTTTGCTCGAGGTGCATAACATGTGCCTCGAGCCAATTGAGACTATCAAAGAACTTCGCGAGTATCCTGACGCCGAGATTATTGTGATAGACGATGGTAGTGAGCACGCCTGCACCATGGCTATCCTTGAAGAGATGAATGGCGTGAACGAGTTTGTCATACATGCAAATGACTTATTTGTTATTCTCACGCAGAATCGCGCTGTGGGATTCGCCAGAGGAGAATACGTCGTCAAGCTTCAAGATGATGATATGTATCCAGGAACGGCATGGATCGACGAGGCGCTGAGCTTGTTTGACAAACATCCAGATCTTGCAATCGTTGGCGGTAGGGGGGCGATAGATCTGCCTTCTGGATGGAACTTTCAAGATCCGCTGCCATGGAGACCGCGCGCAGGTCAATTCCAGTTTGTAAGCGCGGTCAATGAAGCTCCGATGTGGATCAGGAGATCTGCCTTTTTGGAACTAGGTGGATTTGATGAAGAGTTCGCGCCGTATTATTGGGGAGAGCAGGAGCTTTGCTTTCGCATGTGGCTGGCAGGGAAATCTGTTGGTTGGTATAACTCGGGATGGAAAAGATACCCAACAGATCTTAGATTGCGCATTCGGGAAAAGGAGGCGCTGCATCGACAGACTTGGCGTAGGAACGCAACCCTTTTTGGCAAGAAGTTTGCAAGCAGTCTAGATCGCATCAACGAAATGGTTCAATCAAGAAACGCTTTGGAAAGAGAGGAATCATGGCAGATTATGTCTTGATCGAAGGCTTACTGTGCAGAACAGAAACCGCCATGTATCTTGAAAAGGTAGACGATAAGGTTGGCGAGTATGGTTCTGGTCTAAGCTTGCAACTGTTTTCGAACAAAGACGAAGACTGGTATGTCGAAAAGGATGTGGCAGATGCGCTGTTAGCTGCAGTGCTAGCCCATGAGTCCAAGCACGACGCGCCTGCAATAAAGGCCCAGCTGATTGTGAGGATTGTTCAAGAAACAAACGAGAGGGAAAATGATTTCAAAACATATGTATGACAGGGTTCAGCATATGGAGCTTGTGTGGTGGACAAACAATGAATATGATCCGCAGATGTCGTGGGAGCACTACGATGGGCACTTTCTGCCCTACATTGTTCCATTTGGTGTGATTGCCGATGTCGGCTGTGGTCCTTACCCATACATCTTTAGTCCGCATATTTCCTACGGTGTGGGTTGGGCAATTGATCCACTGATTTTCCAGTACCAGAAGATTCCAAGGTACGTGGAGTTGTGGAAGGACAAGCAGCTTAGCTGTGCGACTGACACAATCGCCATAGAAGATGGGAACTTCGACGCCCTGTTCATGCTGAATGTCCTCGATCACGTTCAAAGCCCAGCCTTGACGCTTGTCGAGCTTCATAGAGTGCTCGCGCCTGGCGGGCGATTCTTTTTGATGGTAGATGTCAACAGGTTGCCAGATCCAATGCACCCGCATAAAATTGACTGTCGGTGGCTTTTGGAGTGGCTTGTCAAGCGATTCAGAGTGCTTCACTTCAGAACAGAGGAGAGCTGGAAGTGGGTCGGTGATGTTTTTTACTTCGTAGGGGACAAGAAGGGAATTTCTCAATGAAGCCTCCAAACGTTTTTCTTGCGATTGTAGATTGCCTCAGAAAAGACTATGTGGTTCCAGGTCATATGCCATGGTTGTCCAGGTTTGGACAGAACTTCTTGTCTTTTGAGAATTACTGGGGATCTAGCCACTGCACAGACCCTAGTATTACGCATCTTTTGTCTGGCAGGCATCCAGACGACTTGCGGTTGTACTCGATGATGTACAACGATAAAAAGTTCACCATCCCAGAGGAGACCGAACTCTTGATGCATAAGGCCAAGGCGGCAGGATACACAACCGCAACGGTCACGAACTTGCAGCGGTGGTATCACTGGGCGTCTGATTACCCCAAAAACACCCGGCAATGGCCACTCGGGATGGACTTCCGGGTCACGATGGAGATGATGAACACTCTTCCAGAGCCGTGGTTTGTCTTCTTTCATTGCGATACCATGCATATGCATTATGCTGGTGGTTCATATCAGGCCGCAGCCAAATTTACAGATCGACGGCTGGAACAGGTCGCGCGCGCGGCAGCGCAGAAGGATGCCGCGATCTTTATTACATCCGATCATGGTGAGGGGCTTGGCCAGAGTGGCCCTGATGGTCACGCAATTGACCAGCATGGCTATGGTTTGTGGGATTTTCTCACGCATATTCCCCTAGTGGTAAAGCTGCCTGATGCGTTCCCAAAAATTTGGGAGAATGGTCCTGTCCCAGAGCTAATGGGGCACGATCAGCTGCACGGCATGATCCTCAATTGCTTTAGTGGCAACATCCCAAACCTGCTTGTTCCTAAGTATGTCTTTCAGGCAGGCGCAACGCCATCCGTTTTTCACCGAGGGGTTGTCACGAGGAGTGGCAAGCAGTTTGTCCGCGCCATCTATCTCAGTGAGGAAGATGATGAAGGGAACAGGGAAGAAGAGCGGCGTGAGGATTTCTGGATTGGCAAATTCAGGAAGAAGGAAAAGGCCGGGATCGAGGCTGCCCTAGATACGCACTGCAAGTTGTACCACGGCAGCCCTGAAGATGTGGGCGAAGAGGCTATTGTGATGGACAGGCTGAAGGGGCTGGGATACTTTGGATAAAAAGATCAATCTGGTAAATTGGGCTTTTGAAGACATCAACCAGAAATCGGTGTTGACCTTTATCCATGGAAAGTATGGCCCTGGTTACACGAAGCTTGAACTTGGGCCTGGAAAGACCGAAAACCTGGCGTGGGCGTCGATCGGGCTAGGGCCTAAAGAGGACCCAGAGGCAGACATTTTTTGGAACCTGGAAGACGGTGGCATTCCTCTTCCAGACGAAAGCGTGGACGAAATCTACTCCAATCAGACACTTGAGCACCTTCGACGCGACGTGTTTATCCATCACATGAATGAGGAATGGCGTGTCCTCAAGCCAGGGGGCTTTGTAGATCATTGTGTCCCGCATTATGAATCGCCGTGGGCATGGGGAGACCCAACACACCGCAACGTTTTCACAGAAGCATCGTTCCGGTACTTCTGCATAGATCCAATGACAAATGAGCCGTTTGTACAAGCATTTTCTGACTATGGCATTGACTGCGCTTTTCTCATGGAGAAAAATGATGTAAGGCGCAGAATAGGTATTCATGTCGTGCTTCGTAAGCCTGGGAGGAAAGAGTGAAAAAGTATGTTCATATCAGCGCTGTAAAGCCACGAGAGTTCGTCCTGGGGGGAGTTAGCACTTTCCAAAAGTATCTCCAGCGTGCAATCCCAGAAATGGAGTTGATTGCCTGGAGCGATTTCCCGGACAGAAAGTCGTATGGGGTTGAAACGCCAGACTTTCAAAAGGCAGAAATTCTCAATGCGTGGCTTTTGAAACAGGGCATTGTTGGGGAAGGCACCACGGCGATCGTAGATGGGTACTGGGGCCTGGGGCTTCCTGGCAAGGTTGACCGGGTGGCTTCGGTCGTACACGGATCGTACTTTGGTAGATTCCTCAACGCGCAGGTAAATCCGTGGGGCGAGTTTGTTGGAATCGATCAGATTGAGGCTCAGTTCGAGATGTGGAAAGACGTACATGTAGAACCTGTATGTGTATCTCGTGAGTGTAGAATAGAATTGAAAAAGGCAGGGATTTCTCCCGCGACTACTATTCACCATGGCGTGGACCTGGATGTTTACTACCCTTTCGCGGAAAAGCCTGGGCATATCTTGATGCACGCAGTCACGTCCGCGCGCAAGGGGCATGACATTCTTTCTATGGTTATGGAGATCGACTCAACGATTCACATCGAGTTCATGGACGAGCATTCTGGAAAGGCTCCATTGAAGGCGGCAAGGCTGAATGAGGCGAGAGCGCTGGTCGCTCCTTCCAGGCACGAAGGGAATGCCTATGCTTTGATTGAGGCTTTGGCCTGCGGCGTCCCTATCATCGCGTACAAAACTGGCTTGGTTCCAGAGATGGACAGCAGGTGTGGTCTCATGACGGACGATATCTCTCCGCAGAACTTTATTCGCCTGATTCGACAGTTTCACTCAGACAATCACAACCCGCGAGAGTGGGCAGAGGAACATTGCGACTATCGGAAGTTCGCAGGAAGTTGGAGGCAGTATCTTGGATACGCATAGTAAAGTAGGCCGGATTCTTGTTGAAACGCCAACCAAAGACCGAGACGTCATTCTCGGTAGGCACATCGCGTCGTTGATTTTGCAGTCATTCCAGGATTTCGACGTGCTCATATTGAATGATGGGGATGAGCCAGTTGGAGGAACGAATCTGGTGGAGTTCCTGCTCCCGTTCCTGAAGCATGGTCGTTCTGTCTGGATTGAAGAAGGGACGCATATTTCGCAGGCTCATAACCATAACATCCCGCTATACGATCCGCGCTTTGCAGATTACAAGTACTATGTGCGTGCGGACGATGATGTTCTTCTAAACCGGGACTGCCTCGAGGAGCTAGTTCGAGTAATTACGGAGACCAGGGCTGCGGCAGTCGGTGGTCTGTGGATGGAAACTGAAGTTCTTGACAACATTCACGACCGAAAGATCTTTTGGACCCAGGAAGAGTTTGACGCAGATAAAAGTATCAACGGCGACGTCGATATTCTGAACTCCAACTGGCAGCACAGAGTGTATCATCCAACAGACAATCCGCTGAAGGTTGAGCACGTCTATTCAATGGCCATTGTCGACATGGACAAGATGCGCCGGGCTGGTGGCTGGCCTGAAGTCTACTCGCATGGCGTTGCCCACGGTGAGGAGACAGACGGATCGTATCGCTTGACTCTTTCTGGAGAAGATCTGTACATTAACCCACGTGCAACGGGACAGCACCTTCGCTCCCCAGGCGGGATTCGCTCGAAGAGCAACTTGTCGCAGATTCAGCAAATGGATTTGATGAAGTGGCAGAATAGACTGCCGGAGCTTAGGGACATCAACTGGATACCAACGATTGCTGTAGAGTGCAGGCATAGCTACGGAGTTGGTGGTGCAGAAAGATTGTTTTACCACACCGTGCAGCTTTTGCAGTCCAAGTTTGGACGAGGCCGGGTGTATCCAATTTTTCCATGCCCACACATGACGCCAGAAGAAGTAGAAGGGTTCTTTGGCTTTCGGTATGAGCTTGTGCAAAGTCAGGATCAAGAATTCGACGTGTTGATTGTAATTGGTCATGAGCCGCAACACATCACGCCAGCGAAGCACAAGATTTTCTACTGTCTGTTTCCCATAGAAGGTGTTGATCCTGCACTACTTTCTGATTTCGATCAGGTGATTGGCATTTCGGACTACACCAGTGACTGGATTGAAAACTGGTGGGCATGTGAGTCCAGGAGAATCTATCCTCCAGTTGTCCCTGTCTGCGATCTTGGGGACGAGAAAGAAAATATCATCCTTATCGTTTCCAGGTGCGTGCCATACAAATCTCCGCTATGGTTGATGCAGCGCTTTATCGAGATGGACCTGGATGGGTGGACAATGCACGTTGTGGCATCTACCTCCATCGAGGCATTTGACGACTATGAGAATCTTGTCCTGGGATATATTGAGGAGCATGATAACATTGTAGTCCATCGAAATGCAAGCAACGATCAATTGCAAGCACTGTATCGCAGGGCAAAGATTCTGTGGGGAGCGAGTGGTCTTCGTGGTGATAATCCACAGGCTGCCGAGCACTTTGGATATACGCCTGTTGAGGCATGGTCTGCTGGATGCATTCCCATCATGTACGATCGTGGTGGGCATAAAGAAACTGTGTCAAGGGCCTTCCTGTGGACAAATGGGAACAGCCTTAAGCAGATCACGAATGAGGTGATCGAAACTGGAAGCAATGGGTTTTATATTCCTGTGGATCTTTCAAAGTTCGATCCGGAATGGTACGCGACGCAGTGGGAGTGGATGATCTTGCGCGTGAATGCTCATGCATTGCAGCTTGATAGAATTGTGCACTTTCATGTTGAGGACAGGCCCATTCGTGTAGCACTCGTGGCAGATTCTCCGTATATGGAAGAGTTCAAGATGGGTGTGACTTCTGGGTTTGGCATGGTGTCCGGCATGATTGCGAGACGATTTATCCAAGAGCCAGACATTAACCTGTCTGTTTTTGGCATGTACGATCCGCGCATGCCCAAGCGGGAAGACAATTTGCCATTTGATTTCTTCCCGCCGATTGGAGATCTTGGTGGGAATCGCCTGGTTCCACCGTTCATCAATTGGGCCGATCCTGATGTGATTTTCATGCTCCATGCTCCTGGGGAGTTGCACAACTGGGTCAGTTCGCTCCGAAGGCTTGAGATCGGCCTTCCCATCGTGGCTTACTTCCCCATCGAGGGAGCAGGGAGGCCCAACCCTGCCGTTGTGCCGCTAATGGACAAAATACAGTTTGGGGTAACGTACTGCCAGGCTGGAGAGGATCTTATTAGGCAGGTTGTGCCCGACAAAGAAATCTGCCATGTTTATCACGGGCTCGATCATGCAGACTTTGCGCCTCTCGCCATTGAAGACAGAACGCACATCCGGGAACTTGTCGGGTGGGATGGAAAGTTTATTGTGATTGCCGTGGGCACAAACAAGCGTGTCAAGCAGCATCCCGTGCTAATCGAGGCAATAAAGATCCTGCTGAGTCGCGGGTACGATGACATTTATCTCTACCTGCACACAAAAGAGTTCGACGAGTACGTGCTGCAAGGACACGATTTGCGAAATATGCTCAAGCTCGATCAGCACATCTCGGGCCTTCCAATGGAGCAGCATGTTCTCATGCCTGTCATTGAAGACAAGTGGCACAGTGTGTCATATGACGCACACAGCATTGACACGTGGAGATATGTGCGCCCGCCAACAAGTATGCAACGCGGGGTCTTTTTCAACTCGTTGGATTTTAAGACGAGATATGGAATTGCAGACCTGTACGTGGATGTTTCTTCGTGTGAAGGCTTTGGTTTTGGGCCTCTCGAGGCTATCTCGTGTGGTGTTCCAGCCATTTCTGTACATGATAAAATGGTGCGAGACGAAGTACATTCCAAGTACTGCCTCGATATGATTGAACCCACCTATTGGGACACATGGCATACCGGGACACGATTGGCCATGGTTTCCCCTGAAGATGTCGCAGATGCTATCCTGAAGGCTTACTTGAATATGCCGACACGGGAAGAGTGCATTGAGACCTCTAGCTGTGTCAAGAAAGATTTACGATGGGAGCCAGCGCAGGACCTGTTTGTAGATCTAGTGAGGAGGGCACGTGCCTTATCTGGGCAAACCAGTACCAGGTGAAACGGTTGCAAAAGAAGTCTTGATCGAGGGCTGGTTACAGTGTGGGTGTAGGGAGCGCCTTGGCTATGTTACTGAGTCTAGTGGCGCAACCATTATCCTGTACTGTCGCAAATGCAAAATGCATACACAGTTTCACCTTGGGTATAAGATGGGGCTTGAAACAGCGTAGGAACTATGGTACAATAGGTTAGTAGAGCCTGCTAGACTTGTTCTTGAAGGCCATGCGAATTGTTTCGCGTGGCCTTTTTTGGTATGAGGAGGGGTAATTGAAAGTCGCAGTTTTGCTTGGGACACAGAACAAAAAGCCTTCTACGCGCTCGCAGGAAGGGGATATCATTGCTGTTCGTCCTGCTAACTGGGAGTTTGGTACCAAGGAAAAAAAACTCTTCCTGATCGTGATTGTCGATCTCGGCAATGACGTCAAAGAGATCTCAGTGGCCCGGCAGCTAGAGATCGCCGATTACGGGGTCAACTATCTGACGCTTCCATCAGATACCGAAGTCTGGCCTGAGATGCGTGCCAAACATCGGTACTCTGTCGAATCTTCCGCCATAGACTCCGAGCAGGCAAGCTTGGGTAATACACCAGTCAACTGGAGCCGAGTACGTGATATAGCAGATGCCTACCAGCCACTCACGACCAGTGAGACAGAAATGGAATATACTCACGTGTTAAAGGATAAGGTCCAAGATAAGCTGGTGGATTTGACGGACATTCAGAATATCAAGAACGCCATCGGAGCTAGTACGGTAGTGATCGGACCATAAATGGCTACTTCGAGACGCACGGGCACAAATGAAAATATCTCCACCTACGGCAATGGAACGCGGGACTATTCCACTATGCAAGGGTGGGAAGAAGCAACGGACGTCGATCTCGTCATAGCGACTCAGGCTGAGGTACTGGAGTGCTACGATGACAGTCCGAGCTTTGACGACTACTGTATTCTCCAGGGTGCAACGTGTAACTCGTCCTACTTCAGGATCATCCGCCCAGCCAGTGGCGAGGGTCACGATGGCACACCCAATGTTGGTGTGTATTTTGATTCGACCACCGACATCCCGCTGTTCAGGATCAACGAGCCATACTCGCAAGTGCAAGATCTCGTCGGGACGCTAACGATCAATTCGAGCAACGTCCGGCTCGCGTTCGGGGCCGCAGTGAATGAGGCCGCAGTGATCGGCTGCATCGCCATTGACTGCGCCAACAGTGGGAGCGCCATCACGATCGGCTTTATGGGCGGGCCGGGGGGCGGGGTTGGGACACACTACGTCATCAACTGCCTGGCTATCAGTGGCGACGACAACGGGTTCCAAAACGACCAGGATACTGCGTACTACTACAACTGTACTGCGGTAAACAACGCCGACCGTGGCTTTGACCAATCAGGAGGAACTGCCGTTGCTATCAACTGCTGCTCCAGTGGAAATGGGACGGATTGGATCGGGACGTGGACACAGACCACCTGCACCGCAGAGGGGGCCAACCCGACATATGTTGGAGGCAATGACTATCACCTAGCCGTCGGCGATACGGTATGTAGGGGCAACGGCACGGATCTGAGTGCGGATGGCGCATATGCTTTCGACGACGACATTGATTTTGAAACTCGATCTGCCTGGGATATAGGCGTTGACGAGTACTCTTCGGGAGCATCAGGGAGCACCAGTGAGTCTGCTTCTGAGTCGGCAAGTGAGTCTGCGTCGGAATCTGCATCCGAAAGTGAGAGCGAAAGCGCTTCGGAATCAGCTTCGGAGTCAGCTTCATACAGCGAGTCAGCGTCAGAATCGGCCAGCGGGTCGGCGTCCGAGAGTGCATCAGAGAGTGCCAGCGAGTCAATATCGGAGTCAGTATCTGAATCTGCATCTGAGTCAGTGTCGGAGAGTGCGTCAGAGTCAGCTAGCGAATCAGTGTCTGAGAGCGCTTCGGAAAGTGCGTCTTATAGTGAAAGCGCTTCTGAATCAGCTAGCGAATCTATATCCGAAAGCGTATCAGAGAGTGCATCAGAGAGTGCATCAGAGAGTGCATCAGAGTCGGTTTCTGGGTCGGCTTCTGAGAGTGCGTCGGAATCTGCCAGTGAGAGTGTGTCTGAGTCAGTTTCTGAATCTGCATCAGAGTCTGCCTCGTATAGTGAATCTGCGTCCGAGTCTGCCAGCGAAAGTGCTTCTGAAAGTGCTAGCGAGTCTGCATCTGAATCCGCGAGCGAAAGCGCCAGTGCAAGTGAGAGCGCAAGTGAGTCAGTCTCAGAATCGGCAAGCGAAAGTGCATCTGAGTCGGCTTCAGAGTCGGTGTCAGAAAGCGCAAGTATATCTGAATCTGCATCAGAAAGCGTATCTGGGAGCGCATCTGAGTCGGCGTCAGAGTCAGCTAGTGAGTCAGCTTCGGAGAGCATTAGCGAGAGTGCGTCTGAGTCAGCAAGTGAAAGTGCCTCCGAGTCTGCATCCGAAAGTATATCGGAGTCAGCCTCAGAGAGTATATCCGAGTCAGCGAGTGAAAGCGCTTCTGAAAGTGCTAGCGAAAGTGTGTCCGAGTCTGTTTCTGAATCGGCAAGCGAGTCGGTCTCGGCCTCGGTCTCTGAGTCTGCATCAGAAAGTGTTTCAGGATCAGCGAGTGAATCGGCAAGCGAAAGCGCTTCTGAATCCGTTTCAGAGAGTGCGAGTCCGTCTGCGGGAGTACTTGAAATTTTGCCAATTATATCTTCTAGGGGTATTTTCAGCACTGTTTTTGGTGGGCAGGTTATCAATGGTTAAAGGTAGGCTGTCAGCAATTGTGCCCGGTCGTTGTGAAAAATACTTTCAGCAGACCATTGACTCTGCTATCGAGATGGCCACTGGGGACATAGAGGTCGTTGCGGTTGTTGATGGATATGTTCCGGACCCGCCGCTTGTTGCGAAAGACGACCGGGTAAAGATTATCAGCTTGGAAAAAGCCATTGGGCAGCGTGCCGCTTATAACCTTGGCGTTAGGGAAAGCACTGGTGAGTACGTGATGAAGATTGACGCCCATGCCCTCCTGTCGCGAGGATACGACGTGGAACTGAAGTCGCACTGCCCGCCAAAGACCGTTGTGCTACCAGAGATGCGCAGGCTGAATGTACATGAATGGAAAGATAAGCCCAGGGGGAAAACTCACTTCATGTATTTTGGGACAGATCTGTACTGTCATTATTGGAAAGGCTATCGGAAGCGTCCTGGAACAAATGTTGATTATCCAGAAGTAATGACTGGGCAAGGCTCATGTTGGTTTACAACCCGTGAGTGGAATGACTACATAGGATTGCTGGACGAGGGTGTGGGGTCGTGGGGCAATGTTGGGATCGAGATCAGCTTACGTACTTGGCTATGCGGAGGAAGCCAGATTGTCAACAAGAAAGTCTGGCAAGCACATTGGTTTCGCAGGGACGAAGTCGGAGTCCCATACCCTATGTCTGGGCGGAGAGTCGCGAAGGCGGCTGACTAACCGCTTCCTGTATGTTGGGGGACTTGCGTTCCGGTTTATCGGGAACTCGTTCCCGACACCGATTTTGGTGTTTCGGGAAGCTTGTTCCCGAAACGGA
>SDBS01000620.1_pt1 | contig 35020 bp, 36 predicted proteins | sample 2277091 | NCBI WGS metagenome assembly SDBS01 (sample SAMN10404972, study PRJNA504765) | marine sediment metagenome | isolation source: marine sediment core GS10_PC15, 163 cmbsf | place: Arctic Ocean: Southern Knipovich Ridge | collected 2010 | reverse complement strand
CGAGGAGTATGGAGCACGAGAAATTCGATGCGGATATAAAAAAATACTATCAACAGGATGAGAAAAAAAAAGGAGGCATCAATATTGTCGGCAAAGACTAATTTGCTACCTTATAAAAAAAAAGTTTTTTTATAATTTGTTTTATTGTTTCAATTGGATTGTTTTATTACCCTAGCATTGCTAAAGGCTATCCTTGCGAAATAATTTTATTCGATACAGATAAAGATAACCTATTATGTTGATGAATCAATAATAATTAATGCAGAGTGGAACTTAGATCCTAATTCTTCATATGAGGAATATTTTATTCAAATTCAAATATAATGCTTCCTATGACCTTCTTTGGAAATCTTCTGAATATACTCAAACAGGGATCAATAGTGATGTATGGATCGTAGATATTCAAGACTTGAATTTAACATTAAAGAATTACACTAATAGTCTTTATGTCATTTTTTATTTGTACTTATCTCAAGAAGGTATGCCCGCAGACATATTTTTAGAAACTATAGAAATTATTACTATTAAAAGGAATATATCTTGCGAATTGATAGGTTTTAAAGATTATTTGAATTTCGGAGAGGTTTTACACTTTAAAGCTCGATTTTATAACACATCATTAAATAACAACTCCTTTTTAACAAACCACATAATTTCACTTAAGATCATCTCAAAAAATTTTGTTTTCTATAAAAAAAATTATACCACAAACTCTTCCGGAATAATTGAGATATTTGTATCGTCTTATTCTAATCTAACCATAGGCCTTAACCTTATAATCTTTACTGCTTTAAGCAACCAATTCTTCAAGGAGTTATATTTTGAGTTTGAACTTCTCATTCAGTCACCCACACTTGAAGACCCAAATTCAAAAAATCCTAAAAATATTGAAAATTCTCTTCAATTAGAACTTATTTCTCTGATATCTATTATCAGCTTATTAGTTGTAATTTAGCTTGTAATATATTATAACAATACAAAAAGAAAAGAAGAGTGAGACATAAAAATTTATCAGAAATTACTTTTAAGTATTAAAAAAAATGGATTAAAATTATCAAAGAAAAACTCCGACTAAATTTGAAATATTCTTAAGTCGGAACATATTCGAAAAAAAGATATTTTTTTAGGAAAAACGGAATTGATTTATTTCCAATATACCTTATTGAAAATAAATTTTAAAGGTAATATAATGAAAAATTATTACTCTGTATTTGCTTAAAAAAGATTATCTTCTTGTATTAATATAACTTTTAGGGGAATAACTTAAATTATCATGGATATATTTGAAGCTTTATTAAGAAGCCCTTCGATTTTTAAAGATGAAAGTAAGCTTGATATCAATTTTATACCAAAGAGATTACCTCATCGAAGCAAAGAATTATCACTATTGTCTCAATTATTTTTAACACTTTTAACAAATCCAAACAAAAGTTCAAGGAAAATATTAATAACGGGTAAAACGGGTATAGGAAAGACGGTAACAGTAAAGTTTTTTGGAGAAATGTTGAGAGAAGCATCAGAAAAAAGAAATGTGTTAATCAAATATGTTCATATTAATTGCCGTAAAGAACGTACAAGTTATAAAGTCTTAATTAAGATTATTCGTTCATTAAATGAAAGTTTTCCAAAAAGAGGATACTCTCCACAAGATCTTCTTGAAATTATAAACGACTTACTTAATTCTCAAAATCTTCATCTTTTAATTGTACTTGACGAATTAAATTATCTTATTAGTAATGATAAAGATTTAATATATTCATTAACAAGGTTAAATGATGATTCTTTTAATCTACCTCAAAGATTATCAATAATTGGAATTGTAAGAGACCTTTCATGTATAAATAATTTAGATAACAGTACATTAAGTACACTGCAGAGAAACATAATAAGATTTAATAATTATTCAAGCGAACAGATTTTCGATATTTTGAAATATAGATCGGATATAAGTTTTAGAGAGCAAGTTATATCTGACGATTTAATTGAAATGATATCTGATATAGTTTTTATCAAGGGAGATATTAGATATGGTTTAAATCTTTTATGGAAGGCAAGTAAAATTGCTGAAAGTAAAAATTTAAAGTCAATTACTGCTGAATGTGTAAGGATTGCAAATCAGGATTTAGTTCCTTTTTCTACTTTAGATGTTTTGAAAGATATGTCCATACAAAAGTTAATATTTTTACTCTCTATTATAATTCTTTTAAAAAAAAGCAAAGAGCCACATATATCATTTACCGAAATCATTAAATTGTATCATATTTTATGTGAAAATACAGAAATACAGCCTCGGTCTTATTCCCAATTATGGAACTACTTACAGGAGTATAAGAAAGAAAATTTTGTGTCACTAAAGCTACAAAGTAAAGAAATTAAAGGAAGAAAAACGCTAATCGAAATTCATGGCATCCAGTTACCCAAATTTGAAGAAATTGTAGAAAATATTTTAAGCTCAAAAGGTATAAAAATATGATGACAAATGAGATAAAAAAGAGAAATAAAATTGAAGACTTACTTGGATCCAAAGCAAGAATAAAAATTTTAAAATCTCTTGCATTAAATGGTGAACTAAATATCTCTTTAATTATTTCAAAAACAAGATTAAACCATTCCAATGTAGTAAAGCATCTGAATTTATTAGAATCATATAACTTAATCCAAAAAAAGAAATTCGGCAGAATCAAGATTTATCGTTATAAGGATGAAAATATTAAAGCAAGAAGTTTGAAGAAATTTATACAAATTTGGGAAGGTTTATATTAATCTTATGATTTCAGAGATAATATATATTGAAATTTGTTGCATTACAATAATCTTTCTGGTCTCTCTTTATTCAGATTTAAAGTATAGAATAATTCCAAATAAAAATATTAAACGTTTTTTATTTCTTTGCTTATTATTAAATTTTATTGAATTTCTGTTAGTTTATGATAATATTACATTGGTATTGATATGGAAAATTTCTTTTGCCTGCTTAATTTTTCTAGTTTCTTTGCTACTATTCTCCTTAAAGATTATTGGTGGAAGTGATGGAAAATTAATGATTTTAGTATTTCTGATACATCCCGTTAAATTTCTAAATTTAAATTTTGTAATTTCATTTTTTCTATTATTATCTTTATTATTTTGTTCGTGTTTTTTTTTTAATTTATTATATAATAGTTTTTTTAACAATTCTATTTCATTCGAAATTTTATTTGCAATTAATCAAAATATATCAACTCTTAAACAAATCTATTTAAAGATTTTCTGTAACTTCACAATTTTAGCAAAAATTTACAATTTTGAAGATAATAAGAAGATAATGATTTATTCATATATTATATACAATATCTACAGAAATAGATTTCAATCTTTAGTTCAATATAGAATCCCCTTTGTATTAATTATCATGTTTTCATACTATTTAGTAATTTTCCTAAATCTTGGAATTTAAATATTTTATTGTAAAAGGATAATATATCAATTATAATTTGATCAAAATGGATGATATCGTAACAAAAAACTCTTTAGAAAGAACTATTGGATTTATTTCTGAATTAGAACTTAATGAAGAGGATTATGAAAACATATTCAAAAAATTTAAACCAATTTTAAAGAATCAAGCAATAAAAAACAAATTAGATATATTGGAAGAAGTTGAGGAGGATGACTCCCCAATTGACTTAGAAGCAATGACAAAAAAAATTTTAGATAAAATAAGTATACAAGATTTAAAATTTATTTTAGAAAAAATGATTAAAAACGAAGATCTTACAACCTTTATCCAAGATTTAATTTTGGAAAAATTGATTTAAAATTTATTTATTATATTTCCTTTTTTTTTATCCTCTGATGAATTTTGAAAATATTTTTGATATATATTTTTAAAATTAACATATGAGCAGTAATCTAATTTAGTTAGAATTTGAAATATCAATCTAATATAAACGTCTCATGGATATAAACTTTTAAATTTAATAATTATTATTTAATTAATGAAATTTAAAAATTGGGTAAAGTGAAAAAAATAAAATGGAGATTGAAAAAAAAAGAGAGACATCATGGAAAATTCAATTAAAAGAAAAAGAGGAGTATATAGAAATAACATCAGTAGAGATCAGTGGTGAAGTTAGGGAGATTAAACTTTTACTTTTAAATAAAGGTAAATCTGTTAAAGTTAGATTGAATAAAGCAGAATTTTTTAAATTTCTCTCTTTAATATCTGCATTTAAAGACGTTTTAATTGGGGAGGATTCAATAACATCAGAGACTAGTCTAGAAATTATTAACAATCAATCACAAAAGATTAATGATTATCCAGAAATTAATAACGATATTTACCAAATAGATTCTGAACCTACAGATGAATCACTTAAAAATACTGATACGGAAGAATTAAATCCTGAAGAATGGGATCCGTGGTAAAATATTCACTAAACAGATTTTTCAATTGTAAATTCACAAAATTTGATATTTGGATTCTCAATACAACAATTTGTTTCATTGACTGATGCTCGATATAGTGCAAACTCCCCAAATCCTGATAATAACCCGTTTATGAAATAACACGAATATTTTGAGCTCTCTTTTAATTCTGATGAGATATTGTATTGAAGCTCAATTGTTATGATATCTTTAGTTATTTTTTTTGGGGTAAAAAGACCCCATCCTTGATTGCTTAAAAGATTACAAAATTGGTTCACTAAATCCTCTAAATTTTTTGGTTTTAAATTCTCTTCCCAATTCTGTATTATCGTCCACCCTGCTTTTTTGCCTAGCCATACTAATAAGGATTTTACTCCTTCTCCATATATAGAAGATAAAATATCAATTAACTGAGGGGGGAAAAAAACAAAACGATCATTAAATAATTCAAATTTACCTTTACTATATTTAAGACCTTTCAATTTTAAGGTTCTCATAATATTATTGATTTCTTTTTTATTATTAAATATTTTGAATTGATTTTTTATCTGATATTTAATAGTGTCTTATTGCGTTAATTAAATTTGGATGAGTCCATATATAGAAATTAACTTTATCTTAATATAACTTAGTACTTTAAATAGTTTTTTAAGAGAATTAAACTGAATGTCAGAACTTATAGGTACCCTATCAATAATTTTAGTAATTTTAGCGTTTATTATATTTCTTTTTATCTACTCTATAATTTCTACTGATTTAATAACAACTCTACTATCGTTTTCAATTTTTTTAATTATTTTGATCCCATTTTACTCTCTTTTGGATAAATTTAAAAGACTTATTTTTATTTATAACATGGAAAACTATTCTTTTTTTAGTTCAGTTATAATTTTTTCCTCAATCATAAATATCTTTATCGGTTTGTATCTATTTATTCAATTATTATATTTGATGTTTAGTTCTTAGTAAATTCAGTTCGTTACTATTATATAATTACAGAATTACCAATATATTATTGAAGGAAATGAAGAAACTTAGAATGAAAAGCATATTACTTATAAAAATAATGAAATAATTCTTCTCATAGTTAACTACTTTTAAAAAATAATATGATGTTATTGTATTACATATTAGCAGCGTTAAAAAAATTATAAGTAAATCAAAAAAATTTATTAGATTTATATAATTTGAGTTCGAAGAATTATAACCATAATTTGTCATCAGATATATAAGTGGAAACATACCTCCAATTGCCCCTATTATTAATGGAAGTAAAAGGAGAAATAGTAAAACTTTAAATTTTTCACCTTTAATTATAATTCCAAGTTTTTCTTCTAACCTGCGATGTTTTAATATCGTATTTATAATATCCATTACTTTTTCAGAAGAATAATATGCATTATTTTCAATCATCTTTTCAATTGTATCTAAAATTATATTGTAACGTTCGGATTTTAATTCAGCTTTCAAAATTTTTATTACTTTATTAAATGGGTATGATAGATTCAACAGATTTGAGACTTGAGTTTGAATTAGCTTGTCTAATAATTTTAAATATTTCTTATTTTGAGAATAGGCCATTACAAAAGCTTTTTCAGGTGAAAGATTGTTTTTTAAGAGAAGCGCGAATTTTTGTAAGAGTTGTAAAAACTCATCAAATTTTTTTATTTCCAATTTTGAGTAATCTTTCAATAATCCGAGTAGTAATATATCTGTCCTAATTAATTTTTTGAATAAATAATTCAATAAGATTAAGAAGAGAGGGATGAAAAAAAGTAAAAATCTTATGTCGATTATTTGAAATATAATAAGAAAACATAAACTTATAGGAAAAAATAATCCGATAAAGAAAAGAATTGAAATTTTAGATTCTATATCTCGCAAAAATATCTTAAAATTCTTTTCTGATGATTTTTCGTTAAAATCATCAAAACTATAATTATAAAAAAAATTATCTATTAATAAACTCCTTAAAAAAATATTAAAATCTTTAGATGGTGTTGTAATATTTAATATTTCTGCTTCTGGTGTGCTACCGTTATGTATATCACATAATATTTTCTTAAAACGCTCGGAAATTGGAGAATTATAATCCTTTATTAATTTTATAAAATTTAAGCAATAGTCCGAATTTTTCCGTAAAGATTTTAATATCAAGGAGAAGTTAATTTTAACCAGATATAATAGGGCATTTATAATCGATTCTTGTTTTTTAACTTTCTTAAATATTATATTATTAAATTGATATGAAATGATAATAGAAATTAGAAAAGCTAAAAACAATAGATAAAAAATATTAATAAATGTTATAAAATAAAGCGACAACAAAAGAATCATGAAGAATGAAACAGATAGTACTGCAAAACTAGCTTTATTTATATTATCTTCATTTATATTATATTTATTTCTGTAGATTTCGATGTATCTATCCTCTAATTCCCTATATTTAATTCTTGGGAATGATCTATTATCAAATACATTGCAAAATTTAAGATAAATCTCGAGACTATTCATTTAACTAGTTATTTAACATTTATAATGAAAAAACTACGTCAATAAAGGAATTATTGTTAATAAAAAGAATTTCTAAAGAGTATACTTCTGAAGCAAAAGTATCATATGTATAATTACAAAAATAGCAATTATACTCAAGGATTTTATAATAATGATCATCTTCCAATTTAAAATATATTTTTATTTGATTTCCTTCAATTAGAAGATCAAGAGTTTCGTAACAATGAATAGTATCTTTATATGTATTGTCTGGGTTCTCGATTACCGATAAAATTGCATTATCAAGGCGTTCTACAAAATCTATATAATTATCTATATCTTCTTTATCATCTTCTTTGTATTCTTCAATTTGGTTAAAAAATGGAGCTATTAGAATAATAAATATTATTAATACAAAAATTCCAAATCCTGTTATTAACGATTTTTCAAGTAAATTTGTCATATCTATTATTTTTTCAACGAAAATAATTTAAACTCCTATTAATCTTCTCTCTCATTTTTTAAGTAAGCAATGAAATTCTTTATATGACTTATGAAAAATCAAGATAATTTGATTCAAGTGCTATTTCTTTAGTACTTCTTCCAATTAATCCAAAATTTTTTAAGAGAATCTAAAGACTCATTGGAATAATATGAAATATTATGAAATAAATTAACTAACTCACTATTCTCAATTTTTTGGTTATTTTTCAGAAAATTAAATATATTTTGATAAATATTCATAGTAGATTTAAATTTTTCTTCACTTAAATCTTCATATTTTCTTATTTCCTCTATGATTTTAGTTTTATAGAGCGTTTTTAAAAGATCCCATTTTTGAGAGTAAGGATTATATTGAAATATTTGATCGTAGTATTTATTATCTTGTAATACTACTTCAGAAATCGAAATGATTCTTCTATTATTGTTATTCTTTTTCATTAATATAATTAGATCCAAATCGTTTAAGCATGATTCATTTATTTTAAAATGATAAAGAAATCTATTTATTAAAGAGTCAATATCATTCGCATGAATTGTCTGAAATCCCCTGAGTCCTGCGGCAAGGCAATGAAATAATGCCTCTGTTTCCTCTTTAGTTAAAATTTCACCTAAAAAAATAACATCAGGACTTCTATGCAATAACGTTTTTATGTGATTACTTTTTGAATAGCTATCATTTAATACAGTATCTAAAGAATTCACTTTGTATTTTAATTGATGCTTACCAAATTCAATTTGATTTAAAGATTCAATAATATTTTCGATATATATTTTTCTAAAATCTTTAGGGGTCAATAAATCGAATGAATTGATTAATGTAGTTTTACCCGTATCAGTCTCTCCGGTAACAGTAAAGTTCTTCTTACGGATTAAATTAAAAAAAATAAATGCCGCCATTAAGGGGCTTAATGTTTTATTTTTTAATAAATCTTGAATCGTAAGAATATTTTTATTTAATTTTCTGATATCCAGAGAAAAATGATTGACATTTATTGGCTCTATATCAATGGCAAATCTGCAATAAAAAAATTCATTTTTTAAAACATGTTTAATGCTAGGATTAGAATAATCAAGTCTTTGACCACTATAAAGTCTTATTAATGTTTTTATTCTTTCAATATCGTTAGAATCAAATTTTATTTCAGTTCGACAACGTCCATATTTCTGGTGATTTAAATAGATTCTATCATGGGGAGAATCTAGGAAAATTTCTTCTAGAAAATCATCAATTAATAAGGGAAATAGTTTTTCTAAATTTAATTTCTTTAAGGCTGCAAAGTAACCAATCTTATTCCTTTCACTTTCGAGCAAATTATAGTGGGTATTTATTTCTCTTATCGCTTGATTTTCATACATTTTTATTAAATTTTCTAATGCTACAATTTGATCAAGTTTAATAACACCAATATTTTTAACGGTAATTTCAGCAATTCTTTCAAAAATGTCATTAGTAAGAGTGTCAAGATTGTAGTTTATAATATATTTTCTTTCAGTCTCGTTTTCCTTTGCATAAATAGAGATCTGAAAGAGTTTTTCTTTTCCTATATCATAAATTTCAAGTAACGAATCTTCTTTATTTATTGTTTGTATTTTATTTTTGTTCTCAGAAAAATTATAATGTTGAGTTAAAAGAAACTCGTAGTATTTTGAGGATTCTACATTTTCATTAATTTTTTCAAATTTATGGAAATCCTTAACGATTTTCAATTTATGCATCGTATCAATAATACTACTAATATAGAACTTTATTTTTTGAATGCAACTATTACAGTTCGGATATGTTTTTTGTCTCTCATTAATATTATTAAGAAGTTTGTGTAGGTCACGGTAAATTTGTATTGGATCTAAGAAAAAATCATATTTTACTCTAAATACAGAATCAGAGTCTAAAAATAATCTACAAGCAAAATCTTTAAATAAGCATTCTTTATATCTTAAATCTTCAATTTTTTGATATTTTTTCCTAAGTTTTTTAACTTCTTTGAAATATTCGATAAATAGAGAAAACTGCTCAAATTCAATTAAATGATCATAGGATTCAATTGTAAGATAGCTAAATTTCTTGCCCTTGTTTTGAAACAAGTATTTTAATATGCAAGTCATACAATTTTTATTGATAATGAAGCCTTTCTTAAGTTTTGTACATGTATTGCATGTAATAGTTAAAATATATTCGTGCTTTCCCTCTAGATTTTCTCTTTTTTGAAACTTAACTCTATTTTTTGTAGTCACGGTCATTTAATTATTTTTTGAAAATAAGATTTAAAATTCCACTTTTTTTTTAATATACAATTGCTAAAACATGGCAATCAAACGCACTCCAAAAAACTTATTTATTTTGAAATATTCAAAACTTTAAAGAATAAAGTGAATCATTTATGGGTCATCGGAAAAAGCACGCACCACGACATGGATCATTAGCATTTCTTCCTCGAAAAAGAGCAGTTTCTGCTAAAGGTAGGATAAGGCATTGGTTAGATAATTCAGATGGAATTAATTACTTAGGTTTTGCTGGTTTTAAAGCAGGCATGACTCACATTACCTATATAGAAGACCAAAAAAATAGTCCTTACTATGGGAAAGAATTAATGAAACCTATAACAATTATTGAAGTTCCCCCCTTAGTCCTTATAGGTATAAGAATATATACTGAAGATGCTTATGGGAAATTCGTTTCTGGAGAAATATTCACTGATGAAGTCAATAATTATTTAGCTCGAAAAACGAATATTCCGGATTATGAAAATTATAATTTTGATGATATAAAGGAGAATTTATTAAAGAATTTGAATCAAACTAGTGAGATCCGGGGAATTTTTCAAACACAACCTTACCTAACATCAATACCAAGAAAAAAACCAGATATAATAGAAATTAAAATTAATTCTACAAAAAATCCAAAAGAAGAATTTGAGTTTGCATTGGAAAATTTAGGTAAAGAGATCAGAGCACGCGATGTTTTAAAAGAAGGAGAATTAATTGACATAATTGCTGTTACAAAAGGAAAAGGTTTTCAAGGTCCTGTAAAAAGATTTGGAATTAAGATTTTGACAAGAAAAAATAGTAAAGTTAGAAGAGCGGTAGCTTGCATTGGTCCTTGGCACCCCGCCAGAGTACTTTATACAGTACCTCGACCTGGGCAGATGGGATTTCATCAGAGGACAGAATATCATAAAAGAATTATGCAGATCGGGGAGAATGAAGAAGAAATTAATCCTAAAGGAGGCATTATTAAATATGGAAAAATTCGTGGAGATTATCTTCTAATTCTAGGGTCTATCCCAGGAACAAAGAAAAGATTAATTAGGATGAGAAAAACGATTAGACCACAGAAATCTTTTGAAATAAAATCTCCAGAAATTACGTATATTAGCCGAGAAAGCCAACAAAGAAAATAATTTATAAAAAATTTGTGATATTATGGAAAAATACAATATTTATGGTTTAGATGGCAAGAAGAAAGGATTAATTGACAAACCCAAAGTATTTTTAGTTAAGTATAGGAAAGACATCATCCAGAAAGCCTTTGAAGTCTCTCAAAGCAAGAAAAAGCAAATCCAAGGAAGAGATAAGAGAGCAGGATTAAGAAATACCGCCGAGGGTTGGGGAACGGGTCATGGAATGTCAAGAGCCCCTAGATTAAAAGGATCTGGATATCCTACAGCCAGGAATGTTGGAAGGGTTCCTTTTGCAAAAGGAGGTCGGACAACTCATCCTATTAAAACGGAAAAGAAAATTAAAAAAAGGATTAATAAGAAAACTCATAAGCTTTCTATAATTTCTGCGATATCTGCTTCGGGAGACATATCAGTAGTGAAAAATAGAGGTTATAAAATTAAAAATATTCCAGAAATTCCATTAGTTGTTGATGATAAGATTCAAACAATAAAAAAAACAAACCAAATCTATTCTATTTTAGGTGAATTAGGTTTTCATGAAGAATTAAATAGAGTAAAGAACTCTAAAAAGGTAAGGGCAGGAAAGGGTAAAAGAAGGGGGCGAAAATATAAAATGAAAAAAGGAATTTTAATGATTATAAAAGAAGATTTTGGAATCGTAAAATCTTCAAGAAATATTCCAGGTATTGAAATAATTGATGTAGAAAATTTATCGATTGATCATTTAGCTCCAGGAGGTATGGCAGGAAGATTAACTATTTGGACTCAATCAGCTATTAATGAATTAAATAATAAATTTGACGAGATGATTTAATTTGGAAAGATATTATAAAGTTATTAAAAAACCCTTAGTTACTGAAAAAACATTTGAGCTTATCGAGAACGAAAATAAATTAGTTTTCATAGTGGACCGCTTAACAAACAAAAATCAGATTAAGCGCGCAGTAGAAAAAATTCACAAAGTAAAAGTAATTAAAATTAATACATTAATAACAGCGACGGGGAAAAAAAAAGCATTTGTGAAATTACATCCTGATAACTCCGCTCAAGATATCGCTATCGATTTGGGTGTTTTTTAATAAATGGTTATTTTTAAATATTTTAAAGTTAAAATGAGAAAAGTCGTGTAAAGATAAAAGCTTTACATTATCCAACATAGTTATTCCGTTTATTTCTAATAATTTACTATATTCAAATTCATTTAAGATTAAAAAATAAAGAAAATATTTTGAATAATATTTCTTTAATATTCTAAGTATACCTTTATAATCTAAATTAGGAGCCGTATAAAATAAGATATGTTGATTAATAAATAGTAAATTCTGGTTTAATCTCTTAAATTCAATTTCTTTATTAACTAAATTTTGTTCAAACTGAATATTGAATTTAGCTATATTCTTAATATCAGACAAATTTTTACGATCTAAAAATAAATCAGAATAATTATTGAATTCATGAAAATTATCAGTACTTCCATATCTCCACAAAAGAAGAAATATTTTGTTAATTTCTATTTTTTTCTTTTTTATAATATCATAATTAAAAAAATCTTTTATTTCTACTTCAAATCTAATCAAATCATTAAGTTCCTTACGAACATCTATAAAGTTAATGGAAAATTTGATATTATCATCAAATATCCTTCTAAAATTAATTATCAAATGACCATTACGATTTAGTTTAGTAAGAAGATTTATAAAATTAAGAAAAAAAATATTTTTTTCATCTATATTATTTAGATTTATATCATATATATCGATATATCGGGAAGCATCTTCATCTTTTATTAAAAGGGACTCAGATACTTTTAAACCATTAATATTAGAGCTAAAATTTTTAAAAATTATGTTTAGAAATGTTGTTTCCAACTGATCCTTTACCAAGAATTTTAGTTTATTTTTAAATGGATGTAATTTTTGGTAGATCAGGTTAAATACTTTAATAATTCTATCCTTTGTTTTATCTTCGAAATTCAAAAAGAACAATTTTTTATTCATTTTAGTAGTACTTATTTGGATAGAATAGTAGTTAAGGAATCTCTGTTTTAAAAAATCGTTGAGAATTGTAATCAAGGGAAAAAAATCTTCACTTTCGAGAATTGAGAAAGAGATAATTTTTTTATTTCTATTTATACTCTTATAAAAAATTAAAAAATCATCAACTATATGAGAGAATAACTTAAACTTACCTTTTCTAACCATTTCATAAAATTGTCTAAATATAATTATAAAAACTCCTATTATATGAACGATTTACAACTAAGACAAAAGAACAGTTTAACCCAAATTAAACAAAATAGAATTTTAGGATAAATTTTATTGACTCATCGTTTCTTATTTTCTTAATCCTCTTTTTTGCTTTAAATTTTGCTTTAAATCTATTTTAAAAAAGGTTTTTACTAGATCATTATTCGATCTTTTGATAACTTTAATTTCATAATCTAGTAGTTTTAATATCAAATTCGAAGCTATAATTGAAATAAGAACTACAAAAATTACTGGAAAATATAAATTTAAGTATCCAAGATATGGAATTATAAAAATAACAATACCTAAAACTTCCGTTTCACAAATATAGATTACTTCAGAATCATTATATTCAATCACAATATAATCATAGTCTTTGGACTTATTTTTAAAGGTATAACCTCCATCAGCTACCATATTATTATCACCTTTAGTTTTAAAGTACCATTTACCGTCAATCTTTTTTTTGTCAATAGCTCTATGTATTATGGGAACATCTCCATCAAGATTACCCCAAAAGATAGGATCAAAACCTTTTTCATAAAAATATGTAGCACCTCTCAAAATCACAATGTCGCCATCTTCTTCATCTGCTTTTATGTCCTCGGCATCCTTATCACCTCTTACAACAAGATCCCCAACATTTAAGGTCGGGGCCATTGAATGACTTGTTATGACATACAATCTATCACTAAAGACTATGAATGGAAACAATATTAGAAATTGAATAATCGCTAATTTTATATAAAATCTTCGAGTATCTCTTGATCCTAAACTTTTTGACACAGTGATATTTCGGAAAAAATACTTATAAATTCCAAGAATTACTAATAAATTAAATTATATGTTATTCAGAGAGATAAATTGTTAAAATCTATTAAGAGTTATTTTAAGAGTCTAGAGCCTGAAATTATTGTACAAGCGCCCTCACGAATAAATTTAATAAATCCTTTAGATGCAGTTGAGGGGGATTTTTGGATGCCATCAGTAGCTATAACTGGAGTTAAGAATCCATTATCTGTATTTCTTTATATTAAAAAATCAGATAACTTTAGTAAAATTAAATTTTATGAAATAGATGAGAACCTTACAATCAGATTAAAGTCAGAGGATATACTGAGTAAAGATATTAATGTGATTAAAGCTAAATTTTATGGAGAATTCAAGCTAATATACGCTAGTATATATAGATTTAAGATAACTAATTCCTTTTTTTGGGAGAATTATTTAAATTCAAACTTAGAAATTGGAATTGTTTCTACCATTCCACTACAGAGTGGGCTAGGTGGTAGTTCATCCATAATTATTGCTTTTTTGTATGGAATGGCAGAATATTTTAAATTGATTAATAACTTTGATTGTCTGAAGGAAGGAGATCTTCCAATCAATAGGGATATCATTGCTGAAATGACTACTAAAGTGGAAGACAAAGATCTTAATATTACTGCTGGCTATGCTGACCGCTATATAATAAGTCGAGGTGGTTTAAGCTTTTGTTCTTATTATGGTAAATTATTCCATAAAGAACTTTCAAAAGAACCATTAGCTGTATATGATCGTATTGATGATTTATATAATATTGAAAATATTCCTATAGTACTATGTTATTCAGGGGTACTCCATGAAAGTGGAGGAATCCATAATAGACTTAGAGAACTCTACCTTAGAAATAATTCATTTATTATAGAAAGTTATCAAAAGCTCGCAGATCTTTCTTGGAAATCGCGTTTTGCCTTAATGTCTCATAATTGGAAACTTTTAGGAGAGTATTTTAAAGAAAATACACACATTATGAATGCTGTTATGGAAAATGCCGGATTTATATATGGTATTGGATTAGCAAACAATATTTTAATTAAGTTGATCGAAGATCATCCAGATGTATATGCCTCTAAATTAACTGGGGCTGGAGGAGGTGGTTCCGTTTTTGCTTTAGTAAATCCTCAAAAAATCGATAAAATTTTATTAGAATGGAAAAAAAAATTAAATCATTTAATCAATGACGAGAATATGTTTAAAAGAAAATTTCCAAATTATCCAATTGAAATTACCTCTGAACTTAAAAATGCTAAATTCTATCGAATCAGAATACATCATAATGGTGTTTCAATTCTTGAATAAAATTGAATAACTAAAAAAATAATAATCAATTATATCCTTTTATATTAAATAGATCAAGAGGAGTTCTAATAATGAGTAAATTTGAATAACTAAAAAAATAATAATCAATTATATCCTTTTATATTAAATAGATCAAGAGGAGTTCTAATAATGAGTAAATTTGAAAGACATGGAAAAAAAGGAGAATCTTATTATGTTTATCCGCACAAACATTGCCAAAAGTGTGGTCAGATGATCGAAGAATCATCAAATTATTGCCCAGAGTGTTATAAAGAATTAAAAGAGAAAAAAGAAAAGAAGAAATCTAAGAAATCTAGAGGAACCGATGAATTAGAAAATAAGCAAGACACTTAACTAGAAAAATTTCAATTTTTAATGAAAAGTTATTTAAATTGAAGTAACATTTAATCGCTCTAATAACCATTTGATATCTATTAGTGTTAAAAATGAACCTAATCTTGGACCAAATTTTTTTCCTAATACAACTTGATATATGGCCTCGAAAAGCTTTTTTGGAGCTATATTTAACTCTTCTTTTGCGATTGTAAATATCTTATTTTGTATTAAATCAGCACTCACATTCTCATTTTCGTATAAGAACTCTCTTAACCTTTTAATCCCATCCTTTTGACTCTGATCTAATTTATCTACAATATTTGTATCGCGCTTATTGGGGATGTCAAACAATGAAATTTTTTGCATAATATTTTTCTTAATTTTGTTGTCATTTTCAGCTTTGATAATTGATTTTATTTCATCAACCCATCTTTTTGTTCTTTGAAGTAATATATTAAAAACCTCAAGTGAAATATTATTTTCGAGCCCTTGAATGTGCATTATTGATTTTGCTTTTTCGTGTAGTTTTTCGAGTTCTAAGATATTTTGAAGCTGTGAAAGAAATATAAGGTTGTTTAAAGGTATATTATTTGGTTTTTTATCAGAAATTGTATCCAATCTTGTTAACGGATACATATAGTTAAGGAAATCTCTTTCTTCATCTGAATCTGCCATTTCAAGATCATAATAGATATTTTCCATCTTTTCAAAATAATCATAATATTGGGGAATTTCTTCAATTCTTAAAGAGATGTGTTTCATAGGATTAGTTCTTAATATTAACATCCTATATAATTGCGGATCTGCGATATCTAAATACTTTTTAGGAGTAAATACTATTCCTTTTGAAGTTTTCATGTCACGATCTCCGAGTCTCAACCATTCATAAGCTACTTTAACTGGTCCTTCGTATTCAAAAATTTCTTTACATAATTCTAGACCAGTATCATAAGAGCCCCCCTTAACACAATGATCCTTTCCTGCTGGTTCACACGTTGTTTTATATATTGCCCATTTAGCTGGCCAATCTATACGCCAATTTAATTTTAGTTTACTATCATAAATTGATACTTCACCTTTATAACCACATGCAGAACATTGATATAACACTTTCTGTTCTTTTTTATTGTATTTAAGAACTCTATTGGGCAAAATTGAATCATCCTCAGATTTAGCTTGAGTTTTTTGACATTTTTCGCAGATGGCCATAACTGGCATCCAAGTTTTCTGCATATCGATAAAATTTTTCTGTTTGAGATCATCCAAAGTCGGTAAGATATACTTTCGTAAAATATCTTTAATTTTATTAGTATTTTCAAGAGAAATTTTAATTTTTTCGTGCATTTCTTGAGTTTTGTATAGGTTATGAGTCCAAATTACTTTAGTTTTTATTCCAAAATATTGAAAAGTTGAAATTAACTCATTTCCAAAATGGTAGGCATAACTTTCACATCCACAATCTTTAAATGGGCATGGCATGAGTGCAAATGGTTTCCCAAGATTTTCTTGTTGGAAATTTTTATCAATATATTCAGGAAATCGTTTAGCTGCATCAAGATCATCTAAAAATAATAAAAAAATTACTTTTTTTCCTTTTTCCTCAAAAATTCGTCTTAAAGCATCACAAATTAATATTTCCCTAAGTATCCCTATATGAACATGACCTGAAGGAGTTTTGCCTGTAGCAAGAGTTATCTCTGAAACATTTTTTTGTGATATTTCTTCGACGATTTCTTCTAACCAATGAGCGGGAAATTTTTTATTCAATTTCTTTTCACTAAGTCTGCTGAATTCTTTAATTGAATAAATGATAAGAGTTATTTATCATTTATTATTTTATAATATAGTGAAAAAATCATGAGAATCGCTGTTTTAAATAAAGATAGATGCAAACCAGATAAATGCAGTCCATTTGGTGAAAAACCTTGTATTAAGTATTGTCCAAGAGTTAGAACAGGAGATAAAACCATAGTTTTAAACCCGGATGGAAAAAGTGTATTGATAACAGAAAGTCTTTGTTCTGGTGAAGGTATTTGTGTGAAAAAATGTCCATTTAATGCAATAAGCATTGTTAATCTGCCTGATCCATTAAAAAATCAAGTCACATACAGATATGGGCCTGATCAATTTTCAGTATTTAGAATGGCTATTCCTAAAAAGGGGAAAGTACTTGGCTTAATAGGCCAAAATGGAATTGGAAAAAGTACTATGTTAAAAGTATTATCAGGGGACTTGAAATTAAATCTTGGAAGATTTGGAGATGAATCCCCAGAAGATTCTGAAATAATAAATTATTTCAAGGGTTCTGAATTACAACAATATTTTACGAATTTAAGAGATAAAAAATTTAATATTATCCACAAACCGCAAAACATAACATCAATTCCTAAATTCGTATCTGGGAAAGTACATGAACTTTTGGAAAAAAATGATGTTTCTAGCAAATTAGATATCATATCTGAGAAATTAAACTTAACAGAAATTTTAGACAGATCAATAGCAGTTTTGTCTGGGGGAGAATTGCAAAGAGTTGCGATCGCCGCAGCTTACTTAAAAGATGGAGATATCTATCTAATAGACGAGCCTAGTTCATATTTAGATGTCAGTGAAAGAATCAATATGGCTAAATTAATTAGATCTCTTACGGATGATGATAAAACTATTGTAGTTGTTGAACATGATTTGGCCATACTCGATTATTTAAGCGATTACATTTCTTTGTTCTATGGAATTCCTGGAGTTTATGGAATTATTTCTCATCCCCAGGGTGTTAGAGTAGGTATAAATATTTATCTTAACGGTTATTTAAAAGATGAAAACGTACGTATAAGAGATACTCCTATTAAATTTCATGAGCACCCACCTCATTATTCAATTTTTGATTCTGGTGAGGTTATTTTTGGATATGATGATTTAGAAAAGAACTTAGGTGATTTTAATCTTCAAGTATCTGGTAGTGAAATTCATGCAGGAGAAATAATTGGGATATTAGGACCGAATGGTATTGGTAAATCAACTTTTATAAATTTAATTGCAAATAAGTACAAATCAGACAAAAATGGTGACCCTAAAGAAAGAGGTGAAGAGGCTAATGAATTAAAGGTAGCTATTAAACCTCAATATATTAGAGTAGAAGAAGATTATCTTGTTTCTGATCTTATTAAAAGGATTGAACTCTCATCTTACTTTAGTCAATCATATAAAAAAAGATTAATTAACAGTTTAGCCTTAAAAGACATACAAGAAAGATATATGTCAGAATTAAGTGGTGGAGAATTGCAGAGAGTTTCTATAGCAGAATGTCTTGCCACAGAAGCAGATATTTATTTATTCGACGAACCCTCAGCTTTTTTAGATGTAGAAATGAGACTTCAGGTTGCTCAGTTACTTAGGAAATCTATAGAAGAATTGAAAAAAGCAGCATTTGTTGTTGAACACGATATAATTACTCAAGATTTCATTGCAGATTCCATATTAGTATTTGAAGGAATTCCTGGTTTAGAGGGTAAAGCATTGCCTCCTCAAAATTTAAGAGATGGTTTTAATTTATTCTTGAAAATGATGGGTATAACATTCAGAAGAGATTCAATTACTAAAAGACCACGTGTAAATAAACTTGGAAGTAATAAAGATGATTATCAAAAAAGAATTAATGAATATTATTTTGTTCCTAAATAATTGAAATTGAGTTTTGTTGAATAAATTAGATTTTATTATTTAATGTACTTAGCTTGACCTGCTGATCCTAATACAATATCATTTTTCCTTTTTATCATTTCTATTAACTCTTGACGAGCAGGCCCAAGATATTTTCTAGGATCAAATTCTTTTGGATTTTCAGCAAGTATTTTTCTTATTATAGCAGTAAACACTAGACGACCATCGGTGTCGATATTTATTTTACTAACACCATATTGAGTTGCCTTTCTCAATTGTTCTTCTGGTATACCAAATGCTTTTTCAAGGTTGCCCCCGTATTGGTTTATTATGCTAACATATTCTTTTAATACTGAAGATGAACCATGTAACACAATAGGAAATTTTCCTAAACGTTTCCTAACTTCTTGTAATATATCAAAACGTAATTCTGGGATATCATCTACTTTTTCAACTTTAAATTTATAAGCTCCATGTGAGGTACCTATAGCGATTGCTAAAGAATCACATTCTGTTCTAGTTACAAAGTCTTCTACTTGATCGGGTTCAGTATATTCATGTACATCAGATTTTACATGCTCCTCTATCCCTGCTAGAACGCCTAATTCAGCTTCAACGGTTACATCTCTTTCATGAGCATATTCTACTACTTTTCGGGTAATAGCTATGTTTTCCTCATATTCTAAATGACTACCATCAATCATTACACTTGAAAATCCACTATCTATGCAAGATTTTGCGAGTTCAAATGAGTTTCCATGATCTAAATGTAAGGCAATTGGTATTGAATAGCCATTTTCTTTAGCCATTTCTACACCACCTTGTCCTAAATATCGTAACATCGTTTGATTGGCATAATTTCGAGCCCCTTGTGATATTTGAATAATTACAGGTGATTCACTTTCTCCACACCCTATTATAATAGCTTGTAATTGCTCTAAATTATTAAAATTATAACCAGGTATAGCAAATTCTCTTTCTAGTGCAATTTTAAACATTTTTTTTGTATTAGAAAAACCTAATTCTTTATAAGACACCATATTAATCAGTAAGTTGATTTCTTAAAATTCTATAGATTATGTAGAAATAATTTTTTCATGAATAATAATATTGTTTATACTCCTCAATTTCCATTGGACTTAATATTTAAAATTTGATTGTTTAAAACATAAATCTAAGTTAATTAATTGTTTAATAATATAATTTAAATATAATTAAAAATAGCTTAAATAGGGTATATTTTAATAGTTAATAAACATAATAATTTAGGTAAATTTTAAAAAAATGCAATGGAAAATATGGTGTGTATAATAACATTATTAAGAAAAAAATAATAAATGATAAAATAATTATTTTAATTTCCAAAAAACTAATGGTCTGCCTCTTTTTCCGCTGTTTTTAATGAATTTTTCTAAAACCTTTCGTTTTTGCAGTTTTATCAAATTATCATAAATAGTTGTCCTAGGGGTTTTTAATTGATATACTAAATCCCGTCTTGTTAATGGTCCATCATTTCTCAATATTTTAATTAAATTATGTTGAGTTGGTGATAAAAATTCTTTAGAGTCATAATATTCTCTTATATCAATTTTGTTTGCCATAATATATTCCTCCAATTTTTTTTAAATTAGGCTAAAATTTCGACATTTTTACGACATTTTAAAAATTGAATTTAAAAATCAATTCTTATGATAACATAGTTTGAATAATTTATAAATGATGCTTATTTATGCATTATTAACATCAATTGACATAAACTTTTATTTGTCGAAATTATTATTAAAATTAGTAAAAACAGATTTTCACTAAAATGACCGAAACTGAGCGTACCACTGTCACATTAAGCAAAATCAACATGGAGTTAGTCAATGAGTTGATTGGAGTTTATGGTAATACCCAAGCAGCGGTAATTAGTAATATAGTAAAATATTTTTTTGAAGATAGTAAAAATTATCCACTTTTAGAAAAATTGAAAGCAAGAAAAAGAAAGTTTAGCCCCCCTCAAAATAAAGAAATTGAAGAAAAGATTACCAATTTACTTAAATGGGCAAATAATATACCATTTGAAGATTTTATTCAAGACTTAGATTTAGATAGACAATATGTTATAGAAAACTTTCATGATTGGGCAGAAAAATTTAACATAAAGCGAATTGATAACAAAATTATAAAAATAAAGGAAGCTGACTAAATTTTTAAATTTAATTTTATAATCCATTAATGATTAAGGTATTATGATTCAAATTTAGCAGAATTCATTCTTTTTTATTCATCTAAACCCTGAGTTGCATTAGAAAATTGACTAGATTGACCTATTGTCCAATCTAACATTGAAGTAACAACACTCACCAAGAGAAAAAATATAAATAAAGCAAATCCAATTAATAGCGCATATTCCACTAAATTACCGCCATGCTCATCTATGATAAATTCTTTGATTTTATGGGCTAATTTTTTGAGATATTTTGTTATTTTCATAATCTAACTAAATATTTAGCAAGATGTTTAAAAACTAAACATAATTTCTTAGTTGAAGTAGATCTGCAAAGTAATAAATATTATTATTATTATGACAAGAGTAATTTTAAAGTATTTTCTAGTTCTTCTCCTGTAGCTTGATTTCTTGGTATTTTCAGTTTAAATTTTTGATCGTTTTTATTTCTTGGAATAATATGGATATGATAATGATTTATTTCTTGACCAGCAGATTCAAAATTATTTTGTAAAACGTTATATCCATCAATTTTTAGTTTTTTATGAATTAGTACAGCTAATTTTTTTACAATTTTAATTATTTCTGCCAGTTCTTGTTCCGGAATATCTTCTAAATTTCGATAATGCTTTTTTGGTATAATAATAGTATGGCCATTAGAAATTGGGAATATATCTAAAAAAGCTAAATATCTCTCATCCTCAAAAACATTTTTTGAGGGAATCTTTTTTGTTACAATTTGACAAAAAATACAATCCTCATTCATAAATTTTCACATCTCTGTATTTAAATAATTTTTTACAATACTCTAATTCAACTAAATTCAATATTATTATTTAAGATTTAAAAAATTTAGTGAGACTTTACTTTTATTTCAAACTAACTTTTATAAATCAAAATAATAATTAATTTTCAAATGCTTCTTAAATCAATAATATCACTACTAGAACAGAAATTATCTCCAAAATCATTTAAATTAGATTCTGAAGTATATGGAATACAATATGGGATCTCTGATCCAAATAGAGTAATTAAAAAAGTACTTGTAACATTAAACCTAAGTTTAGAAGCCGTTCATTATGCATTTAAAAAAAGAATTAATTTAATAATTTCTTATCAGGGATTAATAAGTAGTCCCATTGATAAATTCAATCAATATCTTGTTAATAGGCTAACATTACTTTCTAAATATCCAATATCAATCTTTGTATTAAATTCTTCATTTATTGCAGCTGAAGAAGGAATTTCTGACACAATCATGAATGGATTATATCTAAATCTTGATAGGACATTAAATATAGAGAATAAAGATGGTGAAGAAATTCCTATTGGACGGATATGCACCCCTAAGGAATATCCATCTCAAAAAACTCCATTAAATTTGGAAAGTATAATTAAAAGGGTAAAAACAGTTTTTGAAGCAGGAAAAATTTCATACGTGGGGGATTTAAGCAATATAATTAAAAAATGTTGTGTAATTGGTGGAAATAATTCCAATATAAAATTAATGGAACGAGCTTTAGATTATAATTGTGATTGTTATATATCTTCTAATATTAAGCATGATGAAGCCTTATTTGCTAAAGATATTGGACTTAGCTTAATTGAACTTTCATATTATAAAAGCGGAATTATCTCTCTTAAAAAGCTACATAACTTCTTAAGCTTAGAATTCCCCTATGATGAATTCCTTTTTTTTGAATCGGAAGATCCCTTCCATATATACTAAACAAAACATAAAAAATAGCTTAAAAAATGATAGCCTTAAAGAGATTTATGATATTAACTCAAATTGTAATTAATATACACAAAATATACTTAAATTTAAATTAATATAATAGATCCAATTATTAAATTTATATAAATCAATTTTATAAAAGGGATGTCAAGATATGGTTTTAATGGAATATAATGGCAAGAAGCCAACTATAAGTGACAACTGCTACGTAAGCCCAATGGCTACACTTATAGGAGATGTTACTGTTAACGATAATGTAGTAATTTGGCCGGGATCAATTATTCGCGCTGAATTCTCTCAGATAAATATTGGAGAATACTCTACAATTTTTGACGGAGTCATTTTATTAACTCGTTTACACAAAAGTTCAATCCATATTGGAAGATATTGTATATTAGAAACAGGAGTTACCCTTTTAGGTGGTTTTTTAGAAGATTACGTTCAGATTTTAGAAGGAAGTTTAGTTTTTGAAGAAAGTTCAATTGGAGAGGGGGCAGTAATTTTAAATAAGAGCCAAGTTCCTCCGGGGCTAATAATCCCCGCACGTGCGGTTATGAAGGGAATTCCTGTTGAAAGAGTTAGAGAGCAATCTCGAAACGATGTACTAGAGCAAAAGGAACGAGCCCATCATTATACTCAATTATTTATGAAAGTTAAAAATATGCTTCCAAATGCACAAAGTTATTTGTTAACTCTTCCAGATTTTATAAAATTATTAATAAAAAAAGAGCTTTAATAAAAAAAGTAAAATATTTCTTTATGTTTTGATATTTAATTTCGTTGTTAGTTCCTTATACCTTGAACGTAGTGTAACTTCAGTAATTCCAACCAAATTTGCAATTTCTTTTTGAGATATTCTCTTATTATGAATTTTGCAAGTTAAATATAAAGCTCCAGCGCATAAACCTTTTGGATCTTTACCACTTGTAGAATTTTTTGATATAAATTTTTGTAAAACTTGAATTGTTGGATTTTCAACTTCAGAATCTAAACCTAATTCTGAGATATAACGAGGAATTAAAGAAATTGGATCAGTGGATGGTACTTTTAAATTTAATTCTCTTATTAAGGTTCTATAACATCTTCTAACATTTTTGGCACTAATAGAAGTCTCGTCTAAAATTTCTTGAAGTGTTCTGGGAATCTTTTTTTCTCTACAAGCAAAATACAAGCTCGCCGAAACCATTCCGTTAATAGATCTACCTCTAAGCAATTTTCTTTTAAAGGCTTCTCTATAAATCAGTATTGCAGACTTTTTAATATGATCTGGTAGATTTAAATTACTTGCGATCCGTTTTAATTCTGTAGTAGCAATTAGCATATTTCTTTTATCCCATGTCATTCGTGAATTCCATTTAGCTGCTCTTTTTAAGTCTGGACTTTTTATACTATTTTTGTCTATTACAGTACTTAAGCCCATATCAGGCAACAAAACTGATATTGGGGACCCAGTCCGTTCTCTCTTCTCTTTTTCTTGTTTAGTAAATGCTCTTTTTCCACTATGTGAAATATCAATAATTCTTTCATTTATAACTAAACCACATCGACAACAAACTACATCGCCTTTTTCTTGAAGTGAAATTATCTCGCCTCCACACTCTGGGCATAAATTTGATTTGTAATTAATTTCTGATTTTATTTCCATTATTTTTACCTCATATATTTTTTAAACTTAAAAATTTCTTAAATAAATCTTAACCTGTGAGAAATGCAAGACTGAAATTAATAATAATTATGTGACTGATATATAACAACCGTGTGACAAAGAAAATATAGATAAATTAAATATATAAATGTTTCGATTGTTTGAGGGAATTCTGTGGGAATGTTTCCATTATCTACTTTGTTAATTTTTTACTAAATCTGAAAATAAAATAGTCAAACATTTTTTTTTCGATTTTTTTTACGTTGCTTAATAGAAATTTGTTATATATGATTTCTAATTCATCAGGATTAAGGGTATAATATTTAAAAACCAATTTATTTGTAATATTATTATCATGAATATTGAATAACGATTCCATAACAGGAAGAAAGACTCTATATAACATTAGCTCTTTTTCTGAAAATTTGATGTTTTGTTTTGTTTCCAAAAGATATGTAAAGGAGTGTTTAAATAAAAGAAATAAATGGTAATAAAAAATGTATTTATAAAGAAAATAAAAATGCTCAATTGTCGGACAAGGTATAAGGATTTCGAGATCTAATCCAATAGCGACTTTATTCTTCAGATTATAATCAGAAAACTCTTCATATCCTAATTCTTTCAAAAATTTTATATGATTTTGATCTCTTTTTTTTATATAAATGCAGTATTTAAAATTTGAGAGAGATTCAAAGGTTCTCCCATGAAATTTTAAGGATCTAAAATCTAAGTTTATTATTCTAAAAGGTAAGTTAAAAAACTTAAAAAATGTCTCCCATCTATAAGGATTTGGTTTCTTAATTTCCACCCAATCTGATTTTACATACATTATACAATTGTAAGCAAATTTCTTTGTTAAATCCTCTAACAATTCTTTATTCCTATCTAAATTATTCCCATCTTTCTGTATTTCTATTATTGCTTTTTGAATCGTTTCTATTAAAGTTATATATAAACACATATAATTTATTCTATAACTCTGAATTATTGTTAAATCTGCTTTTTGGTCCTCTAAATTAACTCCAATTTTATGAAAAATCCCCACCGGTGGAGACGGACTTTTTAAATCTATAAATTCAAGATCATAGTTCCCTTCAAAAGGTTCATAGATATTAAGTGGTTCACTCTCTTTTGGATAAAAAATGACTGTTTTAAATTTTAATTTAGGGACCTTTTTGAGTAGATTGCTTAATTTACTAATTAAATTAAAAATTTTCTCATTATCAGCGAAATCTAATATCCTAGAATCAAAAAAATAATTTCTTCCTCTTTTACTCTTTTTGAACAATAAATTCTCTAAATAAGTAAAATCTCGAACATAATATGCTCCATTTTTTAAATAATCTAAATTTCTTAAATTCCTTTCTTCCCATTTTATCTCGAACGGTTCAAAAATGATAATGTCAATAATTCTCTTTCTCATCATTGAAAATATACACGAAATCAAGCTAACTTTCTTAATTCTGTTTTTAGAATTTGGTTTACAAAACCTTTTCTCTAATTTATGTAAAAGACAGGCTCTTATTCTTCCTTTTGAAGTTAAGTATTCTAAAATAAATTTTTCTAATTCAATTGGATTTGATTTATCATGAGAGATCATATTAAACATAGGCTATTTATATCAAAATTATTTAAAAACAACGAAATTTTATTTATCGGAATTAATAAACTGTTTTCTATACCTCGTTTGGCCTAGACATAGATAAATCAGTAAAATAAAAAAAAAGCAGTTTTAATATATATTTTTTGACTCATAATTAAACAAAAAAAATCATGTCAAAGAAAGTTCTCTTTGTCCAACCTTTCCAATTCGTAAAAAAAAATCTCTCTAACGAACCTTTAATGTGGTTTATTTATTTAGAGAATTATTTGAAAGCTAAGATCAGAAATATTGAAACAGATATTATTTACTTACCCTTAGAAAATAAAATTGGAACAATTATTGATGCTCCTCTCTCTTACGATGAAATGAAATCTTTTCATTCTGTTTTGGACAAAGCTATATCAAAATTGAATTTCAATTTAGATAATAGAACCTGTATATGTATTTCTGGAATATCATTTGATTATCCGGCAATAAAATTGATTTCTGAATATTTTCAAGATAATTATTCAGATTCGGTGACGGTTTTTGGTGGATATCATGCTACTAGTTGTCCCAATGATTTTAGCTATTTTAATTCTCCTATTGATTATGTGGTCATTGGTGAAGGAGAGCTTGTATTATTTAACCTATTAAAAGAAAACTACAAAAAACAACCACGTCCCGTTATTATTGAAGGGTCACCCATCAATGATTTAGATTCTCTCCCTCCTTTAAATTTAGCGCTCTTTGATAAATACATAAAAAAGATCAAGGATCAATCGAGAGGGCTTAGCATTTCTCTAAGTCGTGGATGCCCTCATAAATGCTCTTATTGTATTGAATTTTATCTAGCCAATGGTAAATCAATTAAACCATGGAGAGTCTATTCTCCAAAAAGAGCCATCCAAGAAACTAAAACACTAGTTGATTATGGAATCAATCAAGGTATTACTAATTATGGTTTTCTCGATCCTTGTTTTGGCTATAATAAGAAATGGCTTATGAAATTTTTAAAGCTGTATGAAGTTGATGAGAATATCACTAGTCATTTTATTGAAACTCGTATAGACATACTCAATGAAGAATTAATTTCTAAATTGAAAGAAAAGAAAATGGTTCAATTTTACGGAGTCGAAACTTTCTCTCCTCGCATGTTAAAAATAATGAACAAGACTCATAATCCAATTGAATTCCTAAATCAATTAGAAAAAATACTAGCAATCCATAAAAAATTAGACTACAAATGTTCTCTCGGCTTGATCACTAATCACCCGGGTGAGACTCAAACCACTATTCAAGAATCATTTAACTATTTATTAAATATTGGGAAGAGAGATAATGATGATATCTTTAATTTTGTGCCTATCATGTATCATTTATTTGCGAAAACAAGGAATTATGTGGAATTACACCTTCTCAATCAAAGATATGGAACTAAAGCCTATTTCCCAGAATGGTGGAAAGATATGAGAACTCTAAAATATGGTCCATTTGCTGTGAGACCAAGCTCAAAATTATCTTTAAGAGAAAGTATTAATCTTTTTGTGGAAAAGCATCTTGAAATTGATAGAATAAAAAATAACAAAAATAGGAAAGAGGGATTTGGTCAATTTTTAATTAAAGCAACAATTCTCAAAAAACAAAAAAATGAATTAATAAAGTTTCTTGATGATAACCAAATAGAAATATAAAAAAAACTCTCTTCTTATATCTTTATTTTTTGAATTTGCTCCATTTAATGGGGCAGATTCTTGAAAAATTATACGATAAATAATATTATAAAAAAAGTGGAAGAAAAGTTGTAAAACCACAGAGTATTGCTCCCATAATGGAAGTTAATAAATTTCCAATAACTTTGCTTGGACTACTAATTACTCGATTATTATTTATTAAATACCAAATACTTAATAATAAATTTAATACAAAAAAAAAGGAAAGATAAGCAATGCAATAATAAATGGTTTTTTCATGAGGGTATTTAGAATTTTCGATGTTTTCAATTCTATTCATATAATGAGGATCTATGTTTCCATTAAAATTTATAAAACTAAATATCATCCTGTCTGGTATTGGATCTAGGGCCCATATTAAAAAATATGTAAGAAAGTTAAATAAAATTCCAATCGCAATAAAGATATAAGAACCACCTAATATTAAACGAGGCTTTTTAAGTCTATCTTCATGATCTTCCACATTTTTAGTCCTTATCTGAAGGTGTATCCCTCTTAATTTTAATAAAGTTAACATTCCAATACTTAACATTATAAAAACAAAAATAAACTTTAAAGACACAAAAAAAACTTGAGCGAATTTATTAAACATTATGCACCAATTCTCTAAGCCACTTATAATCTCTTCTTCAATTTTTGTAGAAGAATAGGATTTGAATAAAATAAGCATCAAACTATTCTCTAAATTGAAATATTTAAAATCTACCCTTATTTTATTAATAAAAAATAATAAGTGGAAATCAAGCGAAATAGATAAAGGATAATAAAGCTTAAATTTTAAATGATCTTTTCGCATTCTTGGTTAATGATCTTCATAGTTGAGTTAAAGTCCCCCCACCAATCTTGACCTTGCTGAGCAACTAACATTGAATCTCTTTTTCGAGAATTTAAACATCTAATCTCCTCTTTGTGAGCCTTAATTTTTTCTTTCCAAAGCTGGCTGAATATATTTTGTATATTTATCTTAACCTTTTTGATTAGCTCCTCGTAAGTAACAGAAACATCCTCCTTTTTTTGAAGTTTTTGAAGCTGGGCAAACTTTATTTTTTCTTTAGCTTGGTTCAAATCATTACAATTAATTTGAACGGTATAAGGATTATCCTTACCATATTTACAGTGATTTTGAATTTCACACGGAGAGCAATAACTCTCAAAACTGATTGTATAATCTTCTAATCCTATGATTGAATAATTTAAAACTCTGGGCATTTGTATTGTTCATTAACTTTATATTTAAAATTAAATCTTATGGGCTATTAAAATTTAAGTAAATAGGAGTCAAAAATTTTTTTAAATATTTATGATTAGATTTATTCAAATTAAACTATTTTATAATATAGAATTTTAAAAAATTTTAAAAAATTTTTTTTACAATCAAAGCGAGAGTGGCTTAGCTTGGTATAGCGCACGGCTGATAACCGTGAGGTCGGGGGTTCGAAACAAAAATATTAAAATCCTATTTATTTTTTAATGGGAATCTATCCCGTTTGCGAATAGCCCCCCTTTCGCATTTCCAGGCTTATTTTCTATTTTCTATCTGTAAGGCTATACCATTACTTTTTTAGTCAAGATTCTCTATTATTTATCTATACATGAAAATTATAATAATATCGGGAACACCCGGGACTGGCAAAACTTCTGTTTCAAGGAAAATTTCTGAAATGGTAGATGCAAATTCGATCTCATTAAATGAATTAGTTATTTCAGAAAATTTTACACTTGAATATGATAAGGAAAGAGATACTTATATCGTAGATTTTGAAAAATTAAAACCTTATATAGCAAATCATATAGACGTATTAAATAAACAAAAACAAAAATATCTTATAATCGAAGGCCACTTTTCTGATATTATTCCAAATAAATTTATTGATTACTCATTTGTTTTACGATGTGATCCTGAGTATTTATATAATAGGTTAAAAGAAAGGGATTATAACAAAAAAAAAATTATAGAAAACATACAAGCAGAAATATTGGGGAATTGCGCCAATTATTTGATTCAAAAACAATTAAAATCACCTATATATGAAATTGATACTACCCATCTAACTATAGATTCGGTAGCAATAATTATTATGGATATCATTGTTAACAGTAAAAATGGAGAAGAATATGTGATTGGAAAAATTGACTGGTTGGAAAAGTTGGCAAGTGAAAATCGCTTAAGTGAGTTTTTTGAGATTTAAATTAAAACTATTAATTAGTTGACCTAATAATGAATTATGAAATAGTAGATGTTGATGCTTTAGGAAGAATAGGGAAGTTAAAGGTTAATAATAAAGAGTTAATTACTCCTAATCTTTTCCCTGTAGTGCATCCCACTAAAAACCTAATCTCGACAACAGAATTAAAAAAAATTGGAGCTGAATGTCTGTTTACAAATTCCTATATTATTTATCAGAATGAAAATGTAAAAAAGGATATCCTCAATCAAGGAATACACAACTATTTAAATTTTAATGGTATAGTTGCTACTGATAGTGGGGCTTTTCAACAATATATGTATAATAAAAATCGTATTGATATTGATGCAGCAGAAATCGAGAGGTTTCAAGAAAAAATTAATTCTGACTTTACGGTAATCTTAGACGTTCCTGTACAACTTGATGATGATTACTTAACGGCAAAAAAGAAGGTGAAAACTACAATTGAGCGAGCAAAAGATAATATTAAACGGAGGTCAAATAAAAACTGTCATTGGTTTGGACCAATTCATGGTGGTAGATATACTGACTTATTACGATATAGTGCAATTGAAATGAGTAAGTTAGATTTTGATGTTTATTCATTAGGGGGATTAGTTAAAGCGTTTTTAGAATATAGGTTTGATCTTGCAATTCAGATTTTGTTGAATGCTAAAGCAGAACTTATTCCTAACAAACCAGTACATATGTTTGGATTAGGACTGCCACAATTCTTTTCATTGGCTGTAGCTTGTGGATGCGATTTAATGGATTCTGCAGCATATATTTTATTTGCAAAAGAACATCGTTATTTTACAGTATCAACAGGAACAAAACGATTTGATGAATTAGAAGAATTTCCTTGTAACTGTCCCATATGTTGCGAATATACTCCTAAGGAAATCCGAACATTTGATGAATCTTTACTAGTTCAACTAATAGCAAAACATAATTTATATGTTTCCTTTTCTGAGATTAAAACAATAAGACAAGCTATAAGAGAAGGAAATTTATGGGAATTAGTAGAACAAAGAATAAGAAATCATCCCGCTCTTGTTAAAGCAGCTAGAATTATCAACAAACACAAATCTTTTTTTGAGAAATATGAAAAAGTTTACAAGAATCATGGAAGATTATATACGTCTAATTTTGATATAAACAGACCGTTAATAGATAGGTACGAATCTAAAATTATAAATAACTATAGATCCCCAGAAGATGTAAAATATTTAATTATTTTACCAGAATTAGATAGTAAAGGTATTAATTCTCCAAGTATTCGAAATTGGGTGGAATTTATTAATGCGTATACAACAATTCCCAGACATCTAATACATGTAGTTCTTCAATCCTGTTTTTATGGAATTATTCCACTCGAATTAACAGAGACATTCCCTTTAGGTCAATATGAGTCAATAAATCCTTTAGGAAAAAATGATTTGTTATATCAAAGCTCATTAAATAAGGCAAAAACGTATTTTACAAAAAATATTAAGAAATATGAAAAATGTGGAATATTGGTCCCTGATAACTTTTTGAATCAATTTGAAGAAATTGAAAGTTTTTCAGATAACCATCCAATACACGGTCTATGTTCATTGGTGAAATCAAATTATGATTTAGATATTTCCAATTTTAATGATTTAGAGTCTTTACTGCTATTTTTTAAGGATGATAATAAATAATGACAATATTAGAAAAAATTTTTGCATATGGACATGAAAATATTCTCTGTACTCATAATACTACTATTGAATTAACTAAAGAAAATTGCCTTACAAAAAAAGGAAATTGTATCTTAGGCATTAATGCCTCAAAAGCTTGTTTTGATCTAAATCTTGGCTTAATAAAGAATCTAAAAAAGGGAAAAAAACTTAAAATAACCATAAAAACAGATAAATTTACAGACACCTTTTATGGTTATGGAACTAAAGATTTAACATTAATGGATAAGAATGATATTGTCTTTCGTAAAAGTGACTTCATTTGCGGAAGAACTTTGCTAATAAACTGTACAAAATCTTCACGCGAATTAAATAGAGAATTAGTTGAAGATATAAGAAAACTTCATAATAAATTTTCCTTAACTTTCGAACTAGAAGATGTTATCTAATAATCGAGATACTCAGAAAATACAGTATCTTAAAATAAAAAAGGAAAAAGGACAAGAATTTATTAAGTTAATAAACAGAGAATTTAAGAATGATCAAATAATCGATAGAAAATATAAGATATTTATAGAGAATGATTTCATACTCTTCCCTTTAATAGATAATGAAGATAAAATAAATCGTATGAAAAATATTATAGATAAAAAAACACAATTTGATGTAATCCAGAAAAAGGGGTTACCTAATCACAAGTTTAAATATAGATCTATACAAGAAGCTCTCAAAGATAAGATTTCAAATGATTTTGTTAATATTATTCCTAGATCTTATGATATTATTGGAGATATTGCCATTATCGAATTTAATAAATTTGAGCCCACTTATAATAAAAAAAACCGTTTTGTAAAGAAAGAAATTGCCAAAGCAATAATGGAAGTAAATAAAAATGTAAATTCTGTATTTGAAAAAAAGGGCGAAATTAGTGGAAAATATCGACTAAGAGACTTGAATCTTTTGTATGGTGATAAAAATACCGAAACTACATACAGAGAAAACAAATGCTACTTCAAGCTTGACGTAAAAAACACATTTTTTTCACCTCGATTGGTGTATGAGAGAAAGAGGGTTGCCTCCAGTAATATTAAGGAAAATGAGACTATTATTGACTTATTTGCAGGTGTGGGTCCATTTTCTATTCAAATCGCAAAAAATCACAATGTTGAAATCTATTCTTTTGATTTAAATCCCGATGCCTACCACTATCTTATAAAAAATATTGAATTTAATAATTTGAGAGGAAAAATTCATGCCTATAATTTAGATGTTAAAACCCTACTTAATCCCGTAAGTGAATTGGGTAAAAAATTAAAAAATAGTGCTGATCGTATCATCATGAATTTGCCTGAAATATCATTACATTTTCTTGATGTAACTTGCTATTTAATGAAAAAAACGGGAGGAATAATACACTATTATCATTTTTCAGAAAAACCTAATCCAATTCAAAAGGCAATTGAGGTCTTATCAATTAATATTGCAAAAAAAAATTGGAAAATTGAGAAAATTTTAAAATCCAAGATCGTTAAAGCTTACTCTCCTAAGTCCGATTTAATCGTGTTAGATTTGGTAATAAAATCCTTAATGAATTAATATTATGACAAAAAAAGATTTTTTATAGTAATTTAAAGTTTAATGCCTTTTATAAAAGGTTCCATGATTGCTGGTTTAAGTAAATCGACTACTTCTAATACCTCTGTATAGATTCCAACTACTTTTTTTCCCGTAAAAACAGCAATCAATACTTTTGAAGCGTCTATATTTAAGCCTATTAATTTCTGATTAATACAACTAGTTAATTGACAAAAATTTTTTAGATCATTAGCGATAGCATTGTTTAACGGATCCTCAATATTAGCTCCGATATTTATTCTTATTTTATTTGGTATTTTTTTAATAATTTTTATTAATTCGTGCTTTTGTAAGTCAGCAATCTCTGGTAATACTAGTCTTATATTGCTTTTTCCTTGAGGTAATACCACCTTGATCTTTTCAATAATCGCATCCATACTTGATAATATTTGTGTATCTTCATTAGATTCCACCTCTAATGATTTAATTTGCCCATTACTATGTTCTAATTCTTTTAGTTTCTCGTAAGAAATTTTCAACTCTTCTTCCAGATCGTTTATTTTCTCTTCGAAATCATTAATCATTTCCGTTTTTGAACTTATTTGTTGCTCTAATTTATTTTCTAAATTACTTATTTTATTTTCGAATTCTTCTCCTATCTTATCCTTTTTAACTAATTTTTCAATTTGCATGCTTTTTCCAAGAAGGTCACTACTGGATTGCTTATATTTCTCTCTTAATTTAGCAAAATCCTGGCCTTTTTCTTGTAATTCTAATTCCTTCTCTTTAATTTCTTGCAAAATTTCATTTTTCCCACTCAGTACTTCAGATTTTTCTTTTAATAATATTTCTTTATCCTGGAGTAACTCTTCAATTTTTTTCTCTTTTAATTCTAATTTCTGCTCTAAATTTTCCCTTAATTTGTCTAAAGAATGAACATTTTCATCTAGTATATCAACACTCTTCTTATTTGCTTCTATGTACTTAATCTCAGTTTGAAGATTACGGATTTCACTACTTAGCATGTTCTCATTATTCTTTGCTTCTGTTAATTCTGATTCTAAGTTTAATATAGTATCTTTTGATAAGTTTAGTTCAGAATTTAAACTTGTAACCTTTAGTTTTAATTCGTTTAATTCCTCTAATAAATCAGTTTTCTTTTTCTTCTCATCTTTCAATTTTAATAAAACACCTCATTAAACCCATGATTGCTCTTCTAAACTTTAATCATTTTTTTCATTTGCAATTCAATAGTATTATAATTAATTTTTAAATCTATATGTACTATTTTTTTAGTATTAACAAAAAGTTATATTACATCATTAAATATAATCTAAAACTTTTATTTAAATTATAATAAAATTTAAAGATTTTATTTAATATAATAAAAATATTAATTGCGTTAATTCTTAAATTGAGGACCTATAGCCTAGCATGGAGGTTTTTATTTAAATAAAATCTTTGTAAATAGGGCGTCGGACTTCTAATCCGAATGTCGCAGGTTCGAATCCTGCTAGGTCCGC
>SDBS01000619.1_pt1 | contig 35033 bp, 35 predicted proteins | sample 2277091 | NCBI WGS metagenome assembly SDBS01 (sample SAMN10404972, study PRJNA504765) | marine sediment metagenome | isolation source: marine sediment core GS10_PC15, 163 cmbsf | place: Arctic Ocean: Southern Knipovich Ridge | collected 2010 | reverse complement strand
GCGTAACGGATGATGTTGATGCAGATCTCCAGCAGCGAAAGCTCGATGATGTAGTAATCCTCTTCGGACAGCTGCAGGATCTGCAGGCTGCGCTTGAGAAACGCCCGGATCTTGTCGAGCTCGGAAAGGTCGCTGCGCACGGATAGAGTATTCATGTGTATCGGGCTTCTTGATTTTGTATCATGAATGGTATTTCCATTCAACTGAATTTTTAGGCTGTTGCAAATCATCGGCAGATGTGCTAATTTTGCAGTTTATATTTTGATGGAAAAGTCGTCAAGGAGCTTGATTCATGAGTAAAGATGGAAAGCATCTCTTCACGTCCGAATCCGTGACTGAGGGACATCCCGATAAAATCTGCGACCAGATCTCCGACGCCATCCTGGATGATCTGCTGGCGCAGGACCCAAAGAGCCGTGTAGCCTGTGAAACGCTGACGACGACCGGCCTGGTCCTCATCGCCGGGGAGATCTCGAGCCAGGGTTACACGGATCTGCAGAAGGTGGTGAGGGGGACCGTCAAGGAGATCGGATACGTCAAGGCCGCCTATGGCTTTGATTATGAGACCTGCAGTGTGCTGTCATCCATCCACAACCAGTCCTCTGACATCTCCATGGGCGTGGACGAATTGGAAGAACACGAACAGGGTGCCGGCGATCAGGGACTGATGTTCGGATTCGCCTGCATCGAGACCGAAGAGCTCATGCCCCTGCCCATCATGCTGGCGCACAAGCTGTCACGGCGGCTCAGCACTGTCCGGAGAGAGGGCATCCTGGACTTCCTGCGTCCGGACGGCAAGTCTCAGGTCACGGTGGAGTATGAAGGCCATGTCCCCAAACGGGTGGATGCCGTCGTCATCGCGGCGCAGCACAACCCGGAGGTCGCTATGGATGACCTGCGTGCGGATATCAGGGAGGCGGTCATTGGTAACGTCATTCCTCCGGAGATGCTGGATGACAACACCAGTATCTTCATCAACCGCACCGGGCGTTTCGTACTGGGAGGCCCCTTCGCGGACACCGGCGTTACCGGCCGCAAGATCATCGTCGACACCTACGGGGGAGTGGGAAGCCATGGCGGAGGATGTTTTTCCGGTAAGGACCCCTCCAAGGTCGATCGTTCCGGCTCCTACATGGCCCGCTACATCGCCAAGAACCTGGTCGCGGCCGGGGTCGCCGACCGGATCGAGGTCCAGGTCGCATATGCCATCGGTGTGGCCGATCCTGTTTCCATCATGGTGGATTCCTACGGCACCGCCAGGGTCTCAGAGGATAAGATCAAAGACCTGATCCGCGGGCATTTCGGCCTCAAACCCAAACAGATGATCTCGGAACTGGATCTTCTGCGTCCGATCTACAGGAAAACCGCGGCCTTCGGGCATTTCGGCCGCACGGAAGAGGAATTCACCTGGGAATGGACCGATAAGGCTGAGGCCATCCGGCGTGACGCCGGGCTTTGACCCGGCCGGGCTTGAGTAGGATCCGCCCGCTGGATAGTCTTTAAGCTACCGGATCTCCCGGTTTATCATCTCCAGATAGTGTTCGATGTTGGCCCTCATCTCCGGATCGGCCATATGTGACTGCAGGGCGGTGAATATCTCTTTGGCCTTGACATAGTTCTTGTTCTTGAAGAAGGCTCCCGCCAGGTTGTAGGTCAGGTTGATGTCCCTCGGGATGAGCCTCAACGCATCCTGATAGCAGACGATCGCGTCCTGAAATCTCTCCGCCCTTTCGTAAATGAGGCCCTTGAGATTGAGGGCCATGGCTAGGCGGCGGTTTACAGCCAAGGCACGGTCGACATATTCCAGGGCCAGCTCATTTTTTTCCTGTATATAATAGAGCCTGGCGAGATTGTACAGGGGAAGCTCCCGGGAGTGGTAGGTTTCGTCGGCCGCGGCGGCCTGGAACTGCTCCTCGGCTTCGTACAGCATGTCGAGTTCCTGATAAACAGACCCAAGATGATTATGGGCATCCGTCAATGTGGGATTCGCGATCAGGCACTGGTTGAAATATTTTATGGCTTCTTTGAAGTTCCCCTTCATGGTATGGGCCAGGCCCATGCCGTCCAGGGCCAGGTCGAAGTTGGGCTGAAGCGTCAGGGCTTTCTCAAGATATTTGATGGCTTCGTCCGGCTGCCCGTTATTCAGGTAAAAAATACCGGCGTTGTACTGGTATCTGGGATTCTGTTCCCGTTCTCTATCGACTTTTTGTTCCTGGGATGCGCAGAAGCTCAGTGTCAGGCTGAGCAGCAAAACCGCGGTGGTCCGTGTGTAGTTCATTGAACTCCCCCTTCGGATACGAATTCTTTCCTGAGTTTGCGCGACATGAGATCCTGCAGCGCGGTGCGGGAATCCTTGTCTTCGTAGAGTATCTGATAGACCTGTTCCAGGATAGGCATCTCGACCCTCTCTCTCTGCGCTAATCGATAGGCGGAAAGGGTTGTGCTTATTCCCTCCGCCACCATCTGCATGCCCGAAACGATGTCCTCCAATGACTTTCCTTTCCCCAGTTCATAACCCACATACCGGTTCCTGCTGAGGCTCCCGGTGCAGGTCAGAACCAGGTCGCCGATCCCGGCCAGGCCGGCAAAGGTTTCCTGCTTCGCTCCCAATTGTACGCCAAGTCTGGTAACCTCTGCACTTCCGCGGGTGATCAGAGCCGCCAGAGAATTGGAGCCGAATTCCAACCCGTCAGAGATGCCGGCCGCGATCGCGATCACGTTCTTCAAGGCCCCAGCCAGTTCGACCCCCACCAGATCGTCGGACGTATAGACCCGGAAATAGGAGTGGGAGACCAGTTGCTGAACCTCTTTAGCCAGCTCCATGTCCCGGGAGGCCACGACCACGGCCGTGGGGTTAGATTCCGCGACTTCCCGGGCGAAACTGGGCCCGGAGAGCGCAGCCACACGAGGCTTGAACCGGGCCGTGAAGACCTCTTCCATGAGCTCGCTCATCCTTTTCAGTGTATCTTTCTCGATACCCTTGGTGAGGCTGACCAGAGGCGTGCGTGGATCCAGGATCGGAAGCAGGCGCTCATACATGGTACGACAGTACTCCGAGGGGATGGCTATGAACAGGATGTCCGCCCCGGCGACCGCGCCTTCCAGATCATGGTGGAAGGAGACCGGAGAGGGGAATACCGAGCCGGGCAGGAATTCCCGGTTTTCCCGATACTTGAGGGCATGTTTATAGACATCCTCTTCCCTGATCCAGAGGCGTGCAGCCAGGTTTTTCCTGCCGAGGTGCAGGGCGAATGCGCTGCCCCAACTACCTCCCCCGATTACGCATATGTTCATGTGTTTTTCTCTCCCAGTTTCTTTTCCGTGCCTCTCAGGAGGCGGCCGATATTCGCCCGGTGTCGGTGTGCGAGCAACAAAAATATGGCTGCACCCAGGAGGGCCAACCCGATTTGCTCATTGAAAAAAATGATAAAGAAAGGAAGGCTGAAGAAGGCAGTCAGCGATCCCAGAGACACAAAGCGTGTGAGGGCCACGACTATGACCCAGACGGCCATGGCGCACAGCAGTGGCAGGGGTGCGAGTACGGCATAGGCGCCGACGGTGGTGGCCACCCCTTTGCCGCCCTTGAATCGGATGTATACGGGGAAACAGTGCCCCAATACCGCCAGGAAGCCCGCGGTGTACGCCACCCATGGCTCCGGAAACAACCTCAAGGCCAGATATACGGGGATGGCTCCTTTCAGCATATCGCTGAGGGCGACAGGCAGCGCCAGCTTCCAGCCCGAGACCCGGAGCACGTTGGTTGCGCCGATGTTCGTGCTCCCCAAGTCCCGGATATCCTTTTTTTCTTTGATCCGGTAAAGGATGTAACCTGTGGGCACAGAGCCCAGAAGATATGCGGCGGCGAGGAAAATAAATTTCATGACAGACCCGCTGTGTGGATTCGGGAGTATTCCGCTCCCGTGGGTTTCAATACGCTCTTGAAGAGAGTGACCGAACCTGCCTGCATGGTCCCGAATGAGGGCCGGTCCTTCTGGTGCAGGAAGTCGAGGAGCGCCTCCAGGTTGCGAGGGGCTTTGACCCGCCCCAGCGTCAGATGGGGATGAAAGCAACGCCTTTCTCTGGGGAATCCGATCGTTTCCAACCCATCCTCCAGGTCCTGGTACAGGGCTTCCATGGGCTGGCTCCGGGTGATGCCGGCCCAGATGACCCGGGGTGCACGTGTGTTGGACGGGAACGTTCCCATGCCGGAGAATTCCAGGGAAAAGGACGGATGCAACGCCGTGACGTCATCCAGGATCGACCGGATCGCAGCGACTTTGTCGAAGGGAACCTCTCCCAGAAACTTGAGCGTCAGATGCATGCCTTCCGGCCTGATCCAGCGCACCGGGGCGTCAAAACGTCTGATCTCCCGGAGGAAGCCAAGGAGAGTGTCCCTTACAGCATCGGAGAGCTCGATGGCGATAAATGTGCGCATACCTTTACTCCTCTCTCCTCCCTCGATCTCGCAGGGACCGCAGCAGGCGCCTCCTCAGCATGTCCAGGGCCTTCTGAGTGGAGCGCTGCTTGACGGTTTCACGGTCTCCCAGGAACAGGTTCTTCTCGGTCTGCGTGTTTCCTATGCCTGCTAGGGCGATGTACACGAGCCCCACTGGTTTTTCTTCGGTCCCGCCCGTCGGCCCCGCGATCCCGGTGATGCCCAGTCCGAAGTTCGCTCCCGAGTTTGTCCGGACATTTTCGGCCATGGCCGCCGCGACCTGAGGGCTCACGGCGCCGTGTTTTTCCAGAAGGGAGGCGGGGACATCCAGGAGGCGGGTCTTGGCTTGGTTGGAGTATGACTGCACACCCTCCAGGAAATAGGCTGAGCTTCCCGGCACATTCGTGATGCGGTGGCTCAGGAGCCCGCCGGTGCAGGATTCTGCGGTGGCCAGTGTGTATTGATTTTCCCGGAGCAGTTTCCCGATGACGCCCTCCAGCTCTTCCTCCGCTTGGGTAAAAATATTCTCACCCAGCCGCTCGGCCATGGCCTCGACCGGGCGGGTCAGCTTTTTTTTGGCATCCTCTTCACTCAGGCTCGAGAAGGCGGTCAGGTGGACCTCGATCTGTCCCGGGGAGGCGAGGACCGTCAGGTCGATGTCGGGCCCTATCCCGGGATAAAGGTCGGAGATCAGGTCTTCCGTCTTCGATTCCGTCAATCCGGCGATCTTCAGAGTCTTCCGAACCTGGAAGCCTTCACGTTTTTCCTGCAGACGGGGAAGGACCAGGGACAGGAACATGGGCTGGATCTCGCGGGGCGGGCCGGGCAGGAGCACGAATGTCCGTCCTCCGGACTCCAGCCACGCGCCCGGTGCCGTCCCATTGGGATTTTCCAATGGCATAGAGCCCTCGATGACATAGGCCTGTTTGCGGTTCACCTCCGAGATGGAAATGCCGCGCTTCCTGAAGCGGTCCTGGATCTGTTCCCAGAGTGTTTCCTGAAAAATCAGCCGCTTGCCCATGGTCGCCGCCAGGGTTTCACGGGTCATGTCATCCTGGGTGGGCCCCAGCCCTCCCATGATCAGGATAAGATCAGATCGCTCCGAGGCGATCCGGATGCAGGATGCCAGGTCGTCCGGCTTATCTCCCACCACCGTCTTGAAAGAGACCTGCATGCCCAGCCGGTTGAGATGGCGGGTCAGGAAAAGCGAATTGGTGTCCAGATGGAAAGGTGTGAGCAGCTCGGAGCCCACGGCCAGGACCTCGATCTTTGTGTGCCTGCGGTCCGTCATAGCACCAGAAGGCAGATATTCAGGATGATGCTGGCATAGATACCCGCCAGGATGTCATCCAGCATGATGCCCCAACCCGCCCGGAAGGACTCCGCCTTGTGGATGAACATGGGCTTGATGATGTCGAAAACCCGGAAAAGCAGAAAACTCGCCAAGACCAACCCCCAGGTGGGGGGGACCAGCAGCAGCGCCGTCCACTGGCCCACGACCTCATCGATGACCACGGTCCTGGGATCTTCTTTTTTTATCCGTGCGGCGTAGGCCGAGGAGGCCCAGACCCCCACAAAATAGACCGCCAGGCCGATCGCAAGATAATGCGCCCAGGGAAGCCGGTGAAACCAGAACTTGTAGCCCAGTGCTGTGAGCAGGCTGGCGAATGTGCCCGGAGCGACGGGGAAATACCCCGCACCGAAAAAGGTCGCAAGGCCCTTGCTAAGTAGTCGTATCATATCAGTTTCCCATATAGATCATATACATCGCTGCGCAGGATTTCAACCGTCTGCACAGTTCCGGCCGGGACATCAAGCGGGGCCTCCGGAATCAGCACCACGCCGTCCACCTCCGGGGCCTGGTACCGGGTCCGGCCCAAAAGCACGGCCTGGTCCCCCTGCAGCCTGCCTTCCAGGAGCACGGGGACTCGAGCCCCCACATACCGCCTTATCCGTTTAGCAGAGATGCCGGCCTGGATCTCCATGATCTCCTGCCGCCGATTTTGTTTTTCTGGCATGGGGATCTCATCTTGCATGGAAGCGCTGGGTGCGTCGGATTCATGCGAGTAGGTGAACACACCCAGGTGGTCGAACTGCGCCTCGTGCACGAATTCCTTGAGCCGCATGAACTCCGACGGGCCTTCGCCGGGAAATCCCACGATGAGCGAAGTGCGGATCGCCGCATCGGGCAGTCGTTCGCGGATCTTTGCGATCAACCGGAGCGCACGCGTGCCGTCCAGGCCTCTCCTCATCCTCCGGACCAGGGTGGGGTCCGCATGCTGGAACGGGCTGTCGACATAGGAGCAGACCTTTTCCGCACGCATGGTGTCGAGCAGCCGGTCCGTGATCTCCTCGGGGTAACTGTACAGCACCCGTATCCAGCAGAGAGGCGGGATTTTTTCCAGATGTTCCAGGAGTTGAGCCAGCCCATCTTTTAGGCCCAGGTCATGCCCGTAATAGGTGGAGTCCTGCGAGATGAGGTTGACCTCTTTGACTCCCCGGTCGGCCAACCGGCGGGCCTCGCTCAACACGGATTCCAAACTCCTAGACCGGTAGGGGCCTTTGATCCGGGGTATGGTACAGAAGGAGCAGCGGTGGGAGCATCCCTCGGAGATCTTGATATAGGCCCAGGCCGGGGGCGTGGATATTTGCCTGGGAGACGCATGATCGTAGAGGAAACAGCTCTCCTCGGGATCGTAGGGCTTTCCCTCGATGAGCTGCACGATGTGATGGAAATCGTTGACTCCCGTCCACAGATCGATCTGAGGGAATTTTTGCCGCAGCGCCATCAGATCTTTCTGGACATAACAGCCGGCGGCCACGACCGTTACATGAGGTCTCTGCCGCTTGATGCGGAGGGCGTCCTGAAAATGCCGCTCCGCCTCGTCCCGGGCCGGCTGGATGAATCCGCAGGTGTTTACGATGATTATGTCCGCACGGGACTGATCCGTTTCCAGGGTGTAGTTTCCGGACTGCAGAAGATAGCCCAGCATGACTTCGCTGTCCACCAGGTTCTTGGCGCAGCCGAGGCTCACCAGCGCGACGTGTTTTCTGCTGTCCCCCATGACGATATCGCCCGGTTTACGGCCTGCGGCTAGGGATAGATGCGGTAGAGCAGGCGGGGGAAGGGGATGGTCTCTCGGATGTGTTTGATGCCGCACAGCCAGGAGAGCATGCGCTCCACGCCCATCCCGAATCCGGAGTGAGGCACGGAGCCGTATTTCCGGAGATCGATGTACCACTCATAGGCTTCCCGGGGCAGGCTGTGTTCCTTGATTTTTTCTTCCAGGAGCACCAGATCGTGGATCCTCTGGCCCCCGCCGATGATCTCCCCGTATCCCTCCGAAGCCAGCACATCCAGCCCCAGTACCAGGTCCGGCCTACCCTCCGCAGGCTGCATGTAAAAGGCCTTGATCACGGCGGGGAAATGGGTGACGCACACGGGGGAATCGAAGTGTTCGCTGATCGCTGCCTCTTCCGGGGATCCAAAATCGTCCCCAAAGGAGATGGAATTGCCCTTCTCGTTCAACAGCCGGATGGCGTCTTCGTAGGTGATCTGCGGGAAGGGCGCCTTGATGCCCTGCAGCAGAGTCGTATCCCGTTCCAGGACGTCGAGGGCCTCCTTTTTGGTCTCCAGCACCCTCGAGATGATGGAAACGATGAGCTCTTCCCCGAGTTTCTTAATATCCGCCAGGGTGGCGAAGGCGACCTCCGGCTCCACCATCCAGAATTCGATGAGGTGTTTGCGGGTCTTGGATTTCTCGGCCCGGAACGTAGGGCCGAAGCAGTAGACCTTGCCGAAAGCCATCGCGGTCGCCTCGTTGTACAGCTGTCCGCTCTGGCTGAGATAGGCCTTCTGGTCGAAGTATTCCGTTTCGAAGAGTGTGGTAGTGCCCTCGCAGGCGCTGGGTGTCAGGATGGGAGTGTCCAGGTTTCGGAAGCCGCGGCCGTCGAAAAAGTCACGTATGGCTTTGATGAGCTCTGTCCTGATCTCCAGCACCGCGTGTTGTTTGCTCGAGCGGAGCCAGAGGTGGCGGTGATCCATGAGGAAGGAGATGCCGTGGTCCTTGGGAGTTATCGGGTAATCTTCCGCCACCTGCAGGACCTCGATCTCGGCTATGCCCATCTCCAGGCCTCCCGGAGCGCGTTTGTCCTCCCGCACCTTGCCGCGCAGGATAAGCGAGGATTCATGGGTCAGCGTGTCGAACGTCTGGAACAGGGGGTTATCCTTGTCCGGACTGTAGATCGTGCCCTGCAGCAGGCCGGTCCCGTCGCGAACCAGGAGAAAACGGATCTTGCCGCTGGAGCGCTTGTTGTCCAGCCAACCCCGGATCTCGATGTCCTTGTCTATATGGCCTTTGAGGTCCTCGATGTATACCCATTCCATAATGCCAGGGATTATAAACCTTTCATGGGCGGTTGACAATCCTGGGGCGTTCGATTTATATAGGTATCGCCATGGAAAGCAAGCTGCTGCAAAAGATCGCCGAATGTGTCGAAAGAGGTAAAGTCGATATCAAATCGCCCCATCCACCCGATATGCAGGGAAGCGAAGGAGCCGACGAGCTGACAGCCCGGGCCCTGGAGGCAGGCATCGCTCCGCATGAGGTTCTGTCCCGGTCTCTCATCGAAGGCATGAAGGTCGTGGGTGAGCGGTTCCGCAGTAACGAGATCTATCTGCCTGATGTCTTGATGTCTGCGCGGGCCATGAACGCCGCCATGGAACACCTGAAGCCCCATTTTACCTCCGGGAAGGTTAAGTACAAAGGCCGGATCGTCCTGGGGACCGTGGCCGGCGACCTGCATGATATCGGGAAAAAGATTGTCGGCATGTTCTTCGAAGGCGGCGGGTGGGAGGTCATCGACTGCGGAGTGGACGTATCGGAACCCAAGTTTCTCAAGAGTATTGAGGAACACACCCCTGATGCAGTGGGGCTGAGCGCGCTCTTGACGACCACCATGGTCAACATGGAGGGCATCGTCAAGGGAATCAAGACCAGATACCCCGGCATCCAGGTCATCGTGGGCGGAGCGCCGGTGACCGGGGCCTTTGCAGACAAGATCGGTGCGGACGGTTATTCGCCCGACCCTCAGGGCGCCCTGGACCGGCTCACAGCTGAACTCACCTGATGGAGAAATGGCCGAGGCTAAACCATTTGTGCCTGTAAAGCTTATCTGCGGGCTGATCTCCGGGAAAAATGATGGCTTGCTGGTCGCCGAGAAGGCACTCGCCCGAGATTTCGGTCCGGTGGAATCCGCCAGCGAATCCTATCCTTTCGACCTGATCGACTATTATCAGAAAGAGATGGGACAGCCGCTTTCGCGCAGGTTCCTCAGCTTCGAACCGCTTGTACGTCCTGACGATTTGAGCAGGATAAAGCTGCGGACCAACCGGATGGAAGCCGAGCTGCAGGAACTGTTCCAGGCGGAGTCCCGGGTCGTCAACATAGACCCGGGATGTTTGAGAGGCTCATCCCTCGTCATGGGTACAGCTAAAAATTTTGCCCACCGCATTCCCATCGGCGGTGGGATCTATGCCCACCTGGAGCTTCTTTTCGGGAAAGACAGCGTAACAACTCTGGAATGGACATATCCGGATTTCAAATCTCCCCGGTACCATGGCTGGTTGCTGCAGGTGCGGAAGCGCTACCTGGAGCAGCTCAAGTCGTTCGGGGCCTGAAGCCGGGGCCCGCCCGCATCAATCGAGATCCGGATCAAAAGCCGAGATCTCCCTCAGCTTGCGCACGATCTCCGGCAGTTCCCGCAGGACGGTATCCACATCGTCCTCCGTGTTGAACCGCCCCAATGACATCCGGATGGTGGAGCGTGCGAACTCCGGCCTCATCCCGATGGCGTTGAGCACATGGGATACCTCTTCGGAATCTTCACTGCAGGCCGACCCGGTGGCTACATAGATGTCCTTGGTGGCCAGAGCCAGGAGGATGGCCTCGGCTTCCAGGCCCGGGAACGAAAAATTGAGTGTCGATTTGACCCTCTCTGTCTCCGGGCCGTTGAACTGGACCTTGGGGATTTCATCTTCTATCCCCTGTTTGAGGCGGGCAGCCAGTCCCGCGATGCGCTCGTTGTCTTCCTCGCTCCGCTCTCCTAGGATACGGACCGCCTCACCGAAGCCCACGATGCCGGACGTGTTCTCTGTACCGGATCTCAGCTGCCTTTCCTGATGGCCCCCGTATATGAGGGGCTGAATCCTGGTCCCCTTGCGGATATAGAGGGCGCCCACGCCCTTGGGCCCGTACACCTTATGGGCGGAGATGCTGAGCAGGTCTACGCCGAGTGCATCGACATCCACGGGGATTTTACCGAAGCTCTGTACGGCATCCGTGTGCACTAGTGTGCGGGATTCTTTTGCTATCCGGGAGATCTCGCTTATGGATTGGATCGTCCCGATCTCGTTGTTGGAATGCATGACGGAAATGAGTGCGGTACGGGGGGAAAGGGCCGCCTTGAGCGCTTCGAGATCGATGCGGCCGAAGGTGTCTACGGGAACATAGGTGACCTTTTTGCCCTGCCTTTCCAGGTAGCTGGCCGTCTCTATCACGGCTGGGTGCTCGATGGTCGAGGTGATGAGCTCGTCTTTATCCGGGAACGCGTCGAATACACCGCGTATGGCAAAATTGTCGGATTCCGTGCCGGATCCGGTGAAGATGATTTCCGAGCGCCCGGCTGCCAGGGCGGAAGCGATGATCTGCCGGGCTTCGGTGACCAGCTCCTTGGCGTCTCTCCCAATGGGGTAGAGGGAAGAGGGATTCCCAAAATGTTCCCTCAGGAACCAGGACATCTTTTCGCAGACTTTGGGGTCCAGGGGTGTGGTGGCGTTATTGTCCAGGTAGATCATGGCGTTCCGGTGCCTCCAGAAAAACGATTAGAGGTATTTGTCCTTCAGGATCCGGGCTACCTCGAGACCGGCCCGCTTCTGGCCTTCACCGGCCGCGGCTCCGATATGCGGCATGGCCATCACGTTGGGGTGATCGATCAGCGCGAAATTCGTGGCCGGTTCCACCTCATAGACATCGATGGCGGCCGCCCTGACCTTGCCTGACTCGAGGGCCTTGAGCATGGCCTCTTCGTCCACCACGCCACCACGGGCCGCGTTGACGATGACGACGCCATCTTTCATTTTATCGAACTGGGCATCGCTGATCATGTGTTTGGTGGAGGGGTTTAAAGGCAGGTGCAGAGAGAAGATGTCCGCCTGCTCCAGGAGCTCATCAAGGGGCACTTGCCTGACATCGAGTTCGGTGTCGATGTCGACGATGTCGAAGGCCACGACCTTCATCCCGAAGGCCAGGGCCCGTTCCGCCACCGCCAGGCCGATCCGTCCGCTGCCGATGATTCCCAGGGTTTTCCCGAATAGCTCGGTGCCCTTGAATTTTTTCTTTTCCCACTTATGGGCTTTCATGGAAAGGTTGGCCGGCCCGTGGTTGCGCACGGCGGCCAGCATCATCCCGAAAGTATGTTCCGCTACCGTGATGGTGGTGGCCGAAGGGGTGTTGTTCACCTGTATACCTTTGTTCCGCGCTGCCGCGACATCCACGTTGTCCAACCCGATGCCGGCCCGCACGATGATCTCCAGCGCATCGGCGGCGCCGATAACGTTCTTCGTGATCTTGGTGGCGCCGCGCACGACAGCGGCGTGGAAACCGGGGATGGTCTCGATTAGGGTGCTTTCATCCATGCCCGTCTTCAGGCTAACTTCAAAGTCCTGCACCGCTTCCAGCTCGGCTAGCGCGTCCGCGTCCAGGGCGTCACAAATCAGTAATTTTTTCATTGCCAATTCTCCTTTATGATGGCTTGGGCGGCTCTGATCGAGTCGCCTCGTTTATGAGCATATCCCAGATCACCCAAAGTCATCTCGAGTGCGGTCAGAGCGGTTATTATATCAAATCCGCCGGTGAAGCCAAGATGCCCGATACGAAAAAATTTGCCTTTATGGGGGTCCTGGGCGCCGGCGATATGGACCTGGTACCTCTCCTGCATGATCTTGACCAGCCGGTTCCCATCCAGCCCGGCCGGTGTTTTGACCGCGGTGAGGATGGTGCCAGGATTTTCGGACAGGAGCTCCAGCCCGAGAGCATGGATGCCTGCCCGCGTCGCCTCGGCCATAACCCTGTGATGGGAGAAAAGCCCTTCCAACCCGATGTTCTGCATGATCTCCAGGGCTTTGTGCAGCTGCCGGATTAGAGAGATGGCCGGCGTCCAGGCGGAGGTTTGTTTTTGCAGGCCTTTCCGGGCGGCCAGTGCATCGAAATAGAACCGGGGCAGACGCGAACTCTCCACGTGCCGCCAGGCCTCGGGGCTGAATGCGATGAAGGCCAGGCCGGGCGGCGTCATGAATGATTTCTGGGATCCCGAGATCAGCACGTCCAAGCCCCAGTCGTCCATCGGGCAGGGCATGGCCCCCAGGCCCGATATGCCGTCGACCACCAGCAGGGCGTCCGTCGCTGCCGTCACCCGGGCGAAACCTTCGATGTCGTACACGGTGCCGGTCGAGGTCTCCGACAGGGTGCAGAAGACAGCCCGCGCATCCGGGTGCGCCGCCAGCTGTTCGGACAGGTCCTCTTTGGGGATGTCGGCGCCCCAGGGAACCTTGATCTCCTGAACATCGACGGCGTAGGCCCGGCAGATCTTTCCCCACCTGTCCCCGAACTTTCCCGCGTTCAAAACCAGGACCTTGTCGCCCGGAGCGAGTATGTTCACGACCGCCGCCTCCATGGCACCGGAGCCGGACGAAGTCAGGGTGAGCACATCCTGTTCTGTCTGGAAGATGTGCTTCAAGCCCTCTGTGACCTCCCTGAAGATGGAGGAGAACTCGGGGCCGCGGTGATGGATAAGAGGGAGGGCCGCGACTTGGCGCACTTCGGGGGGAACGGGCGTGGGTCCCGGTGATAGGAGATAGGGCTTCTTGATCATTGGACTGATTTTAGGTTGATATTATAATACGAATCCTGGTTTCAAGGAAGAGGAAAAGGGGGCTGCCGGCGCGATTGACAAAACACGGGTGATGCGGGATGATAAATCCCGAGGTCGGATATGAGCTTGTTCGGTTTGTTTTTTCTTCTCCTCATAGCTTCCATCTGTGGAGCCCTAGGTGCGCGGATCGCCGGCCGCAGGGGGATGGGCTGCCTGACCTCCATCGTGCTGGGCTTTATCGGAGCCCTGATCGGCACCTTCATCGCCCGCCAGCTGGATCTCCCGCTTTTCCCCTGGATCCGGTTCGGAGACAATCCCTTCCCCTTGCTGTGGGCCATATTGGGGGCGGCCCTGTTCGTAGCGCTCCTGAATCTTCTCTCCCGGTCCGGCAAGTGACATGGCGGTGTGGTCCCTGCTCGGAGTTTTAGCCCTCTCCCTGCTGATCCTGTCTTTCCTCTCCTTTGCGTTGGTGAGCCTCAGAGAGAAGGAGCGCCGCGCCGCAGTTCGCGGCGGCCTGGTCTCCGTTGCACTCGGGCTCGGGCTGGCGGCCCTGTTCGCTGTCCCGTCGGGTATAAGAGATCCGGTCCTGATCGCCCTCCTCGGCTGCATATCCCTGATCTCGCTCTGGGTAGCGGCTTCCCCCCGCCCCCGCGGCCGGCTGATCGTCCGAGATCCTCCTGAAAAGATTGATGAGCGGGACATCATATTCGCCCGCTTTGACCTCCAGGAGGGGACACCGCGGCTTGCCGAATACTATACCCGGCGCCCGCAGTACCAAGAGACGGATGCCGAGATCCGCAAGCTGCCGGATATCCTGTCGTCTTCTCATCTGACCAAAGCTCCCGCCTTGTTCGCTTTGGCGGATGCGGAATTCGAATGGCTGGAGCACCAGCTCGTGACCGTGGACGGGCCGGTCCGGCCCGGCAGGGGATCCCGAAGCGCAGAGGCGAATACCCGGCTGGTCAAAGAAACCGTGAGCTACCTGGGCGCGGATCTGTGCGGCGTGTGTGAGATGGAGCCGGCCTTCATCTACTCCCACGTGGGGCGGGGACCCGAACCCTACGGCCAACAGATCGAGCTGGATCATTCCTTCGCCATTGTTTTTGCCGTGCAGATGGACTTTTCCATGATCGCCGCGGCACCCCAGGCGCCCGTGATCGTGGAGACGGCCAAACAGTACCTGGCAGCCGCCCGCATCGCTGCCGTCACCGCCGGGATGATACGGCGCTTGGGCTTCCCGGCCCGCGCCCACATGGCCGGCAGCAACTATGCCGCCCTTGTCCCCCCACTGGCATGGAAAGCCGGCCTGGGTGAGATGGGACGGATCGGCTTCCTGCTCACCCAAAAGTTTGGTCCGCGGGTGCGGCTGGGGCTGGTCACTACGGATCTGCCGCTGGTCGCGGATCGACCCATAGTCTTTGGAGTCCAGGATTTCTGCCTCCGCTGCAGGAAATGCGCCCTGAACTGTCCCTCCCGCGCCATCCCGGAAGGGGAGAGGGCCTATGACAACGGGGTGCTGCGCTGGGTGATCGATCGTGAGGCCTGCTATCGGTACTGGCGAAAGGTGGGCACGGACTGTTCACGCTGCATTTTCGTCTGTCCCTACAGCAAGCCGGACACGTCGCTCCACAGGGCTGTACGGTGGGCCGCTGAGCGCTCATCCGCGTCCCAATATCTGGCCGCGAAGGCCGACGACCTTTTCTACGGGCGGCGCCCCAGGCCGCACGTCCCTCCTTTCTCCGGATAGATTTTCCGTTTCCCCTGCAATTGTGATATGTTAGAGATCAGCACGGTTTTCATACAATATCAGAGTTGAGGAGAGGAAAAATGGGTACGAGTCGAAGAGAATTCATGAAGGGACTGGGCATGGGGATCTCCGGCCTGGGTGTTTTCGGGTTGTCGGGGAAAAAGGCCGAGGCTGAGCTGAGAGGCAAGATCAAAAGCATGTCCGGAGTATTGCCTGAGGCCGCAGCCCAGGATGAGAGCTTCTGGTTCTATGTCCAACAGGCCTTCAGCATCGACCGGAGTGTCATAAACCTCAACAACGGGGGGGTCCATCCGGCTCCCAAGGTGGTCATCGATGCCGTGAAGCGTTACATGGATGCCTCCAACGGTGTCCCCGTGTTGAACTCATGGCGGTACCTGCGTCCCCGGAAGGAGCTGATCCGGAAAAAGCTCGCCGACACATTCGGCTGCTCACCGGATGAGATTGCCATAACCCGCAACGTGACCGAATCCATGCAGATCCCCCTGCTCGGGCTGGACCTGAAACCAGGGGATGAGGTGCTGACGACGACCCACGATTACCCCTCCATGAAAAACGCGCTCTCTCAGAGGGAAAAACGGGAGGGGGTGAAGGTCAAATACTTCTCCTTCCCCTATCCTCCCAAAAACCTCAATATTCTTGCGGAGCTGTTCGAGAAAAACGTAACCTCACGGACTCGACTTATCCTGCTGTGTCACATCACCAACCTGACCGGGCAGATCTTTCCGGTCAGGGAAATCTGCCGCATGGCCCGGGAGCGGGGGATCGAGGTGGTCATAGACGGGGCGCATGCCTTCGGGCATTTTGTCTTCAAGCAGAAGGACCTGGACTGTGACATCTACGGCGCCAACCTGCACAAGTGGATGATGGGCCCCATCGGGACGGGATTCCTGTACGTGAAAAAGGAAAAGATCAAGAAGATCTGGCCGCTTTTCCCTGCTCCCGACCCCCAGAGCGACGATATCCGCAAATTCGAACATGTCGGGACCCAGCCGGAAGCCCTCAAGCTGGCTCTGGGTGAGGCCCTGGCTTTCCATCATGGGATCGGGGGAGAAAGGAAGGAGGCGCGTCTGCGCTACCTGCGAGACTACTGGGCCAAGGCCATTGCCAAGCTCCCCCGGGTAAGGATCCTGACGTCCTTCGATCCGAAGCAATCCTGCGGCATAGGCACCTTCACGGTCGATGAGATGGACATGGGGAAACTGAGCGCCGCCCTTTTCAACGATTATAAGATCGTCACCACGGGTGTGGGGATCCCGGCGCCGGACGGCAATCCGGATGCCCGGGTGAACGGCATACGCGTCACTCCCAGCATCTACACCATGCCGCGGGAACTGGACATCTTTATCGAGGCCGTGACACGCTATGTGAGGGAAGGGCTTCCCGGCTGATTCGAGGGAAGGAAGACGTGATCGAGACCGCCAGGACCTGGGCATAAGCCGATATGAAGATCAGAATCACAGCCATGCTTGTCATCCTCCTGCTGGGAGGGGGCAAAATTGCGCAAGCCGAGATCGCCTATCCGTGGAAGGACGTGTACATCGGGGCCCTGGATGCTTCGTGCTGGGCGGGTCTGGTCCTGGCTCCTCACCCGGATACCGGCTTTGCCTTCAAGATTCGTGTGATCAAGGGGGAGGAGGCTGCCGAGGGGGTCGATTTCTATTATCTCGTATCCGAAGTGGGGCCGCATTCTCCGGACGGACGTTATGCCCGGGTCAGGTTCGACTTGAGCCTTCCGTTCGGCAAGGGCGATGACACGCCTATCCTGAAAAAGCCGTCCGCCAAGTCAAATACCTTGACGGTGGAATGGTCGCGCCAGAATGAGAATACGGTGATAGGCCGGATACATGCGCCCAAGCATGTCCAGGTTCAGCTTATCCATTACTTTCCCTGGGAGACCAGGGGTCGATACCGGCCCCGAGAGGACGGCCAACTGGAAGGCGAAAGCCTGGCTCTCCAGAAATATCACTATCTGTTCTGGTCGGACCGGCCCGGGACTCCGGAAGAAGGTGCGGAAGGGAGCGGGATTGTGCGCACCTATTCCACGGATAGGAAGCGGTGGATCTATTTTGTGGCCGGAGTCGGAGAAGATCCGGAGGTTTTGAGCAACCGAATATACCGTTACAAGAACGAAAAAACCATCCAGTCTTTCCTGGCGGAGGAGGCCCGGATCTACGAAAAGAACCGGGTGCGGGCCCTGGGAGCACACAAGGGAGTGGCGGCCGCGGTGACCAACAACCTTTTCTGGACATCGGTCTACCAGCCGGGTCGGCATAGATTCTTTACCCCATCGGGGCGAAACAGGCTTCCGGAGCGGCCCGATGGGACCACCCCTCCCTGGTCGACCTTGTCCGGGGACTCGTTTTTCAATGCGCTGGTGCTTTCCCTGGAAAGCCCCAAGCATGCCAAGGACATGCTCCAGGCCGTGCTGGAAACCCAGTATCCCAACGGAAACATACCCCAGTGGAGGGCGGGAGAGGAGGGCAGTCCGGACCGTTCGCAACCTCCGGTGGGCGCGTACGTCGTCCTCAAACTGTTTCAGAAGACCGGGGATGAGGAGCTGCTGCGGTTCGCCTATCCCTATCTCACCCGCTGGCATGCCTTCTGGACCGAGAAGAAATCCAACGGCCTCACCCGCAGAGACGGAAACGGAGACGGTCTCCTGGAGTGGGGTTCGGATAGTGAGCTGGTCCGGGGAAACGATCCACTCTGGATGGACAGCGACACGGGAAAAGGCCGGGCCCGGATGGAATCGGGCATGCCGGACCTGCCCAACTGGGATGAGGTCGGGTTCGACAGGCTGACGGGGACCATGACCATGAACTGCCTGGACCTCAACTGCCTGTTCGCCCTGGATGCGTGGTGCCTGGCTCAGATGGCGAGCGTCTTGAATTATCCCAGGGATAATCGAGAATATCTGGGAGAGTATGAGGCCTTGAAGCAGCTGATCAACGACAATTTTTGGAACAGCCGGCGGGGGTTCTATTTCGACCGCCACTGGGACGGCCGCTTCTCTTCCAAGATGTCGGTGTCCAGCTTCTATCCCCTGCTGGCGCGCATCCCGAACGCGGAGAGGGCACGGCAGATGCGGGCTCATCTCCTCGACAGGTCGGAATTCTGGGGTGATTACGTCATCCCCACGGTATCGCGCGATTCCGAAGAATATCGTGAGCAGTTGGAGTGGCGCGGGGCTGTGTGGCCGAATGCCAACTACCTGGTTTACCAGGGCCTGAAGGCGTTCGGCATGGATGTGGAGGCCCAGGAGTTCGCCAGGAAAAGCGCCGACCTCTTCCTGCTGACATGGACCAATTTTCAGATCTGTCCGCAAAACTACGACTCTCGGACCGGCCAAGCAACTGGCCACAGGTTCCAAAGCTGGGGGCCGCTCATGGCCTTGATCGCCTTGGAGGAACTGATCGATATCACGCCCTGGGATGGATTTCGTTTTGGGGTGCTCCAGCCGGAACGGCCCAGTGAGGTGAGGCGCATGTCCATCCAGGGGCGGCATTATGATGTGAGGGTGTCGTCCGGAGAGGTCAGGCTGAGGGAAGAAGGAAGGGAGATCTTCAGGAGCAAGGGGGGACTGGTCATTCGCCGCTTCCTCTACAACGAGCAGCTCGTGTCCTTCGAGGTGATGGCCCTGGCGAAGAGGAAGATCAGGGTCCGGTTTTTGATGAAGGGAAAGTACCAGTACTTCCTGGATGACCAGCTCAAAAAGATCTTTGATGGGGATTACGTGGATATCGAAGTGCCCGAAGGCGGGCACGATGTTCTCATCATGCTCGTGGAAAAAGCCCGTTAGCACGATCAACGGAAATCAGCATAAATGCAGGATGCCGAGTCATGGATGCCCTGATAGCCAGTAAGCGGTTTGAAACCATCCGTCAGCTGCAGCAAGATCTTAACGCTCTGGGTTGCGGTGTTGTGGTAGGCGGCGCCGGCGACGAGGTGCTGGACCGGTTGAAAGAAAATCCCGGGATTCAGCTGGTCATCTTGGAGAGTGAAGCGGATCTTTCGGCCAGCCTGGATCTTTGCCGTCTTATCAAATCCTCCGACTGGAAACGGTACGTCCACGTGATCCTGATCCTGGATGTCCGGCCTGAAGACGACGCGGTGAGCATGGCTGAAAATGGGCTCGATGACTGCCTGATCCGGCCCTTCGGCAGGCGGGAGCTCAAGGGGCGGCTCCTGACCGGCCTCCGGATCATTCGATTGAATGAAAAGCTGCGTGATGCCAGGGAGACCCGGCAGATCGATCTGAGGTCGGGACGGGAGGCTCAGGAGCGCATGCTCCCCGTGCATTTCCCGGACATCCCGCAGCTGGAGATCGCCGCGCGTTTCATCCCCAGTGCCTATGTATCGGGTGACCTGTACGACATCTTCCGCCTGGATGAGTCCACCCTGGGTTTGTACAGCATCGATGTGTCCGGGCACGGCGTGGCTGCGGCGCTGTTCAGTGTGGGGCTAAGCCAGAGGCTCAACAGTCATCTTCAGCCGGGCGCGCTGCTGAAGGTCCCCATCGATCAGGCGCCCTTCTACCGGATCAATCCCCCGGAGGCTGTCCTGGAGACCCTGGATGAGGACGACATGCTGGGGAAATACGGGCGTTTCTTCACCATGGTCTACGCCCTTGTCCATCTGGATTCAGGGAAGGTTTCATTCTGCCGCGCCGGACACAATCTTCCCCTGGTCATCCGTGGAGACGGGTCAGCGGAATACATCAAAGGCGGGGGGCCGCCCCTGGGATTGGGGATCGTGACCGAATCCCGTGTGAGTCAGGAGGTCGAACTTAATCCGGGAGAAGCCTTCATCCTGTTTTCCGATGGGATCAACGAGACGTTCTCACGCAGCGGAAAAAACGGTTACGGCCTCAGCCGCGTCAAGGAGATCCTGAGGAGTCATCACGACAGGCCCCTGGAGGAGTCCTTCGATGACCTGATCTCCGATGCGAAAAAGTATCAGGGACGGCCTGAGTTCACCGATGATATCTCAATCATCGGATTTCGATGGAAGGAGGGCTGAATCATGGAAGAGTTCTATCTTTATTTTCCTGCCAAGATCCGGTACCTCCACCTGGCCACATCGCTGTGCCGGGAGCTGTGTGCCAAGGTCCCCAGGAAACGGAAGGTGAAGGATTTTGTCGAGGACATTGAGCTGTGCATCAGCGAGGCCTGTACCAATGCCATTAAATACGGCAGCGGCAGGGACTCGGGTGCCGCCATATCGGTGCGCTTCCACTTGTACCCGGACCATGTGACGGTTCGTGTCGGGGACCAGGGAGAGGGCTTCGACTTGAATAATATCCCGGTCCCGGATCTGGAGGAGCATGCGGAGCGAGGCTACGGGTTGTACATCATAAGAGCAAAGATGGATGCTGTCCGTTATGTACGCGCCCGGGATGGAAATTATCTGGAGATGACACGGTATTTCGATTCACCATTAAACAACAGGAGTTCATGATGGAGATCACACGGAAGAGAGTAGGGCGGGCGTGTGTCGTAACGCCCCAGGTAAAAAAGATCGATGCCAGCGTGGCGGTGGAATTCAGGAAACAACTGCTGGAGATGATTGCGGACGGAGAGAACCGACTGGTCCTGGATCTGGGCCAGGTAGATTTTATCGACAGCTCGGGATTGGGTGCCCTGGTGGCCGTACTCAAGAACATCGGGCCCGAGGGTAGGATCAAGCTTTTTGCAGTCAAGGGCGGAGTCCGTTCGATCTTCGAGCTCACGCGTCTGGATCGCGTGTTCGATATCCATATATCCGAAGAGGGCGCGGTGGAGAGCATGAAATGAGCCACATCGTCGAGAATCCGGATAAGGTGCGCCGTGCGGAGATCGTGGTCGGGATCCCCTCTTACCAAGAAGCGGACTCCATCGGCTTTGTTACCGAGGTGGTGGATGCGGGATTGGAAAAGTATTTCGGGCGCAAGGACTGCGTCATCATCAACGTGGACAATAACTCGCCCGACGATACCAGAGGGGCGTTTCTCAAGACCGAGACACGGATGCCCAAGCTTTACATATCCACTCCGGAGGGTGTTAAAGGAAAGGGCCGCAACATCCGGAATCTGTTCGAGGCCGGGGTGGAACTCGGGGCCAAAGCCATAGCCATGGTGGATGCGGATCTGACCAGCATCACGCCGCAGTGGGTGCAGTATCTGGTGGAGCCCGTGTACATGGACCACGACTATGTGATTCCGATCTATGTGCGCCACAAATACGACGGGACCATCACCAACAACATCGCCTACCCCATGACGCGCGTGTTGTACGGGCTGCGTACGCGCCAGCCCATTGCCGGTGATTTCGGGCTTTCGGGCAAGCTGGCTCGCGCCTACCTCACGGAAAAGACCTGGGATGAGAATGTATCCGAGTTCGGCATAGACATCTGGATGACCACCATCGCCATCTCACGCGGGTTCAAGGTCTGCCAGGCCTTCATGGGAGCCCCCAAGTCTCACCGCGCCAAGGACCCGGGCGCGCATCTGGGCCCTATGTTCTACCAAGTGGTGGGAACCGTTTTTAACCTGGCCGTGGATTTCGAATACCTCTGGAAATATTCCTCCGAAAGCCTCCCCACGAACATCTTCGGATTCGGCCTGGGCGTGACGGAGGAACCCCAGCCGGTCACGGTTGACACTGAGCGGCTGCTCAAGAGCTTTGTCGATGGTCTGATCAAATACTGGAAGGTCTGGAACAAGGTGATCGCTCCCCTGAACCTGGACGATCTCAACCATCTGCAGAAGATGTCGGCAGATACGATCCGGGTCCCGGCCGACCTCTGGGCCAGGATCCTGTTCGATTATGTGGTCGCGTACCGGGACCGGCTGGCGGATCGGACCCAGCTCCTTAACTCGTTGATCCCCATCTATTACATCCGCACCCTTGCTTTCGTGAACGACACGAAAGACATGAACACCAAGGAAGCCGAGGATTTTCTGGAAGATGAGTGCCGCATAATGGAGCGCGAGATCTACTACCTGATCGCCAAATGGAATCAGACCCCGCGCCAGGACGGGATCCCATCCATCGCCCAGTATCTGGCCGAATAACGGACCTGCCGTGTGTCCCGCCGGGCAGTTTTTACGCTCAGCCGGTCCAATCCTTGTCGGCCAGGTAGGCCTGCTTCAGGGTATCGCCCCGGACACCTTGGCGAAGGGCCTCGAGGGCGAGGATCTCGTCGGGAGGGATATTGCCCAGGTTGACGTTGATCCCGCAACGCATGATCAGCGCCTGCTGCTGATTTTTGATCGGTGCTTCCCACATGATGCTGTCCAGGTCGTCTACCCCGGCGATGATGTCCTCCATGTCGTCCTGTTTGATCTTTCCGTCCTTATCGAAGATCCCGACACCCTTGCCCGCTTCCCGGGCCTCGATGATCACATTGAAGGCGCCCGCCGCCGTATCTTCCCGGATGAGGCGGTGCGTCTCTTCCAGGGAGATGGCTTCTTTGGGGTCTTTTTTCCCTACTTCTGTGTAGACCTTGAATCCGGCTTCCAGCGCCTTCCCAATGGTCACTTTTCGCGTATCCAGGTCCATATCGATGGTGCCGTCCGAGATCTCAACCGCCGAGAACTCCAGCTCCCTGGCCCTGGCCAAGTAGGCCTCGAGCTTGCGCTGCCAGACGGCCACTTCGCAGAAGGTCCCCCCGGGCATGACGTCGATCCCGGCTTCGGTCAGCAGCCGGTTTTTCTCTCTTAGCAGGTCTCCCGAATAAAACGCGGACGTGCCGAAGGTCAGCTTGACCACATCGATGTATTCGCCGGCGATTCGGATAAGGTCTTGCAGGCGGTAAAGTCCCATGTGCTTGTCGATCACCATGGTGAGCCCCTTTTCGCGGGGCTTGCTGGAGCGTCCCTTCACCGGCATGGTGACGACGTTTTCCCAGGCTTTGCTCATGTTCTGTCTCCTTGTGTGGTTTGCTGCAGGATATCACCCCAGCAGTGTTGCGGATCCGAGAGGACCGACGCGATCATCCGGATTCGAGGATTTTTCACGAACCGCCGCATGGCATCCAGCCGCCGCTGCGCGGCAACCGGATTGTCGAAGCCGGGCACGGCGATCGTGTCGTAGAGGACAAAAGATTCCGCCAGTTTTTGTGAGGCATTGTCGAAAAGCCGCTTGGCCGCCTGCTCCTTGTCCCGGATCCGGTTCAGGATAAACTCCCGGCGTCCCATCTCGATGTGAGGGAATAGGAGCAGGATGGAGGCTGGGTCTTGGATGGTCTCATCCTGCCAGCGGAAGCGCGTGAGGTCGAGGGCCGCCTTTTCCTGCCAGAGCCTGTCTGGGGGGGGCAGGGGGGCCTTCGGTAGAAATTCGGGAAAATCGTACTTGAGGGTTCCGAGACGGATGTTGTCGACCAGGGAACCCATCCGCCAGATCGATTCCTCTCCCTTGAGTTCCAGGTGCACGGTTTCCGTGGAGAAGAGGCGCAGGCCCTGCGAAAGTCCGCTGAGCAGGTAAACGGTCTTGCCGCTCCCGGCTCCTCCGGCCACCACGAAAAGCGTGCGATCATCCGGGGCATACAGGGCACAGGCGTGGAAGTTGAAGATGCGGTGGCGGGTTTCCAGGAGGAACAGCATATAACGGTAGAGCAGGCCCAGGTTGCCCCAGAGAGAATATCTCGCGTCAGAGGCTCTTTCGGCCAGCTCGAGGATGGGCCCTCTCAAGGCGATGCGGCCCTCTGAAAAGCTGCAGCGGGGCCGTTCCTCCGCTTCTTCTATGTGGATGTATCCATCCAGTCCCTCGGAGTAGGGTATGTCTACGACGCGCAGAAAGTCCGTGAGCAGGGATTTGACCTCGATCTTGCCCGGAAAACGGGGGATGTGATCCGGATGGTTGCTGGTTATCCCCACCCGAGCAGGACCGATCTGCAGGGCTGAGGTGTACGGTATCTTGTTCATCTTTTAAGAGCCCCTCATCATACACCTTTACCACCGAAAGTAAAAAGAGATTTATGGGCTGTGTGCAGGGCGGCCATGTGAAAGAGGAAGGGGCGGCAGTCAACGCTAGCGAATCCGGCGCGGACCAGGAGAGAGGTCAGTTCCTCAGCCGGATAGAAGCGCGGAATCGTGTGCGCCAGGTATCTGTACCCGGCCGCAGAACCGGACAGGCGGCTGCCCAGGGGCCGGACCAGGGTTCTGACGTAGGCATGAAAAAGCGAGCGGAGCAGGCGGCCGCGAGGCTGGCTCGTCTCCAGGTGGATGAATACGCCTCCCGGTTTGAGCACTCTGTGAAATTCCCGGAAAAATCCCACCAGGGCCTCGGGACCCGAGTCGAGGTTGCGGGTGGCGAAGGAGATCGCCAGCAGGTCGAAGGTTTCCTGCGGGAAGGGGAGGCATCCGACATCCGAGAGGACGAATGCCGCTTGGGAGGAATAGGATTTGCCCTCTGCCAGTTGGAGCATGGGCAGGCTGAAATCGGCGCCTGTGACCAGCGCTCCGGGAGGCGTCTGGCGGGAGATCGCGACCGACATGTCTCCGGTCCCGCAGCAGACATCCAGTATTTGCCGAGGTGAGAGCGACCCAGCCGCTCGAGCCGCGCTTTTGCGCCAGAGGATATCCAGGCCCAGCGTCATGACGTGATTGATCAGGTCGTATTTGTGCGCGACCTCGGTGTAGATCTTCTGTACGCCTTTTTTCATTCCGAGACTGTTATTGTTCTTCCAGGACCATAGCCGAGTATCCTTCAGCCTGGAGCTTACGGGCTGTGCCCCTGGCTTCCTCCATGCTCCGAGCCTTGATCCTGACACGATAGTAGGTCTGTCGGGAGGTGCGGAATGTCGAGACATAGACCCCCGCATACCTCTCCTTGAGGCTGTCCTGGAGGGCCGCGGCATTGGATTTGACGGTGAAGGACCCCACCTGGACGGAAAATTTTTGTGCGCCGGGATCCGGAGAAATATCGGGCAGGACCTCGACCCTCACCTTGACGACCCCGGGGCCGAGCATGTCCAACTGCTGGGCCGCGGCATAGGAGAGGTCGATGATGCGATCGTTGACGAAAGGTCCGCGGTCGTTGATGCGCACTACGACCGAGCGGCCGTTCTCCAGGTTGGTGACCATGACATGCGTGCCGAAGGGCAGGGTTCGGTGAGCGGCGGTCATGTCGTGCATGTTATAGATCTCTTTGTTAGAGGTGGTCTTGCCGTGGAAGCCGGGTCCGTACCAGGACGCCATGCCCTGTTCCTGATAGGCCGGCTCGCGCAGCTTAAGGGTTGTGCAGCCGGACAGGGCAAGGCCTAAGATTAATAACACCGTGAATGCCCATCCGAGATCCTTGCCCCTCAGCCGTATCCCATCCATAGATCAGTCCGGGGACTTGAGATGAGGGACGAGCCGGGATTGCAGGAATACGAAGGCTTCCTGAGGATCCGAGCAGTACTTGAAGAGCTTCAGGTCGTTGGGATGGATGGCTTGATGTTTCGCCAGGGCCTCCATATTGATGATCTCGCGCCAGTATTCCTCGCCGTACAGGAGGACACAGATGTCGCGCCGGTCGATCTTCTCCGTCTGGGTCAGTGTGAGCACCTCGAATATTTCGTCCAGGGTGCCGTATCCACCGGGAAAAGCCACGATGGCGCGGGCCATGTAAACCAGCCAGAACTTACGCATGAAAAAGTAATGGAACTCAAAGGCCAGCTCCGGTGAGATGTAGGGATTGGGGTGCTGTTCATGCGGGAGGGAGATGTTCATACCCATGGTTTTTCCGCCGGCCCGGTCCGCGCCCCGGTTCGCGGCTTCCATGATCCCGCCTCCGCCTCCCGTACAGATGACGAAATTTTTTCCCCGGGCCTTGAGCTTGATCGCCCAGCGAGCCAGCAGATAGGCCAGTTCTTCGGCTTCGCCGTAGTAGCGGGCCAGCACCGAATCGCCGTTTTTTGGGGCGGCCCGGGCGGATCCGAAGAAGAGGACCGTGTTGTTGACCTTGTGCTTTTTAAGCCGGGTAAAGGGTTCCTGGTACTCGCTCAGGATGCGGATGGTACGGGCATCGTCGGAATTGAGGAATTCGAGGTTTTCATACGCCTTGGATGGGTTGGGGTGCTTTCTCATGATTTTTTCATTTTAACCGGATTGGGGCAGATTATACAGAGGTATTTTAGCAGCAGGATTTTTTTGACTCGTCCTGCCGGGTGTGCTATCAATAGACCGAATCAGGGTATCTTTAAATACAGGATCGAATATGCAAGCAAGCACTCGAAACGACGGGCTGGAAGCGTTAGGCCGCATGGCCTACCCCGGCAGGGTGGTCATCATCGGGAAGACACCCTCAGGGAACCTTCCGTTCGTGGTCTACTGCATCACGGGGAGGTCGCCTTCCAGCCAGGCCCGCAGGATCGTCTTTGAGGAGGCCCGGGCTGTGGTCAGGCCGACGGATGATGAACTGCTGGAGACAGGAGATCCGGAACTCCTCCTCTATCCGGCCATCATGATCTCGCAGGGGATCGCTGTGAGCAACGGCCGCCAGACATCATCCATCCGACCGGCCATGGGCCCCAACATGGGGCCGGTCGAGGTCCTGGCGCTGGCCATGGAGGATTGGGACTATGAGCCGGATGCCCCCAATCTCACCCCGAGGATAAGTGGATGTGTCCTGTCATCGGACCGCGCAGCCTTGAGCATCGTCAAACATGGAGGCGGCGGCCACAGCGTCAAGAACTACTTCGAGTTTCCCCTTCTGCCCGGCCGGGCAAAAATGATCAGCACCTACTCGGGTGAGAATGTGAATCCACTCCCTTCATTTCAGGGCGAGCCCCTGGACCTCCGGCTGGGCGAGGTGACGGCCGGGAAAACCGCGGAGGCGGTCTACCAAGCCATGGCCCCGGCCAATCCCGAGGATGATTTCCGGGTCGCGACCGTATGTGTCTTCCTGCACGAGCTGCAGGTGGACGTCTTTGAAAAGGCCGTTATCAACCGGCATGAGAGGAAAGACCATGAATGACAAGATCGATAAGAGTACACGGACCCAGTACCGGACCCAAGTGGAGGAGGACTTCCCGGAAGATCTCAATGTAGGGGAGATCCGCTTTTCAAAGAAACTGAGCATGCGTTACGGGGAGAATCCCGGCTACCCGGCCGCCTTCTACCGGGAGGAGGGGGCCGCAGGGCCTAACATGGGGACGCTGGAGGTGCTGCAGCAGGGCAGCAAAGGGCTGGGATACATCAACGTCGGAGACATGGACCTGGGCCAGAGACTGGCCCGCAAGCTCACCTCGATCTTCTCAGGGAAGAAGGTCTGTGTTCTCGTCAAACATGAGATGCCCAGCGGTGTGGCCCTGGGAGAAGACCCCAAGGATGTGTTCCTCAAGGCCTGGGGCTGTGATCCGCTCTCCAACTTCGGGAGCGTGGATGTGTTCAACTACATCGTGACGGGTGAGCTGGCGGAAGCGATAGTGGAAAAGGGCCGGAATGTCGAGGTGGTGTATGCCCCGGAGTACACGCCGGAGGCACTGAAGGTCCTGGCCGGCCGCAAACCCCTGCGTGTGGTCAAGATGGGGGCTCCCCTGGAATCCCCGGCATACGACCAGGATATGGAGATCAAACGTGTGGCGGGCGGGCTCCTGGTCCAGAAGCGTTTCGATTCGCGAATCACGTCTCCCGAAGAAGTCGAGGTGGTATCCAAGCGCGACGCCAGCAGGGAGGAGCTGGAGGCGGCCGTGTTCAACTGGATCGTGGCCTGTTTTACCCGGTCCAATGCCATCGTCATCGGGATGCGGGACAAGGTGCACGGCATAGGCTCGGGCCAGCGCAGCCGGATCGATGCGGCAGAGGACGCCGTCAAGTTCTCCCGGCGCGGCTACGGGGCGGAGGGATGTGTCATGGCATCGGATGCCTTCATGCCCTTCCCGGACGTCGTGGAGCTGGCCGCCGCCAACGGCATCACCGCTCTCATCTACCCCTTGGGGGCCATCCGGGACAACGAGATCATCGCCCGTGCCGATGAGCTGGGCCTGTCCATGATCGCCACCCGAAGGCCGGGGGAACCCGACAGCGAACGCTGCTTCCTGCACCGCTGACGGGTAGAAGATGCCGACATTAAGAATATCTTGACTTTAGAGGTCATGGGGCTATAATAATCCTCTTTATTTAGATCTAATAAATATCCATAAGGAAGGTGGTATACAAACGCAGATCCATGCGGCCACCTGCAAAGGAGCACTAAAATGAGTGATCAGGTCACAGTGGAAGAACTGCTGAAAAAAGCGGAGCAGCCTTCCAAGGACGCCTTACGCCTTCATCCCTTTTATCGTGGTAAGATCGAGGTCCTACCAAAATGCCGGATCCGGGATTTCAACGACTTTGCCATCTGGTATACTCCCGGTGTGGCGGCCCCCTGCAGGGAGATCCAAGAGAACATCGACAAGGCCTACGACCATACCAACAAGGGCAATTTTGTCGCGGTCATCTCCGACGGAACCCGCGTTCTGGGACTGGGGGACATCGGCCCCGAGGCCGGACTTCCCGTCATGGAAGGGAAGGCCCTGTTGTACAAGTACCTGGGGGGAGTGGACGCATTCCCTTTGATGCTAGACACCAAAGACCCGGACGAATTCATCCGGACAGTCAAACTGCTGCAGCCCACCTTCGGCGGTATCAACCTTGAAGACATATCCCATCCCAAGTGCTTCCGCATCCTGGACACCCTGAGAGAGGAATGCCGCATTCCCGTCTGGCATGACGACCAGCAGGGCACGGCGTGCGTGACCGTGGCCGGACTCATCAATGCGGTCAAGCTCGTCAATAAGAACATGGCCGACATCAAGGTCACCTTGATCGGAGCCGGTGCCGCCAACATCGCCATTGCACGCCTGATCATCACCGCCGGGGTGGATCCCGGCAACATCATCCAGTGCGATTCGAAGGGCATACTCCACCGCGACCGTGAGGACCGGGACGTGCTGCAGGAACGGTTCAAGGAGAAATGGCACATCTGCGAGACGACCAACAAGGACTGTGTGGTCGGCGACATCCCCGATGCCATGAAGGGAGCGGATGTGGTCATCTCCGCCTCAAAACCCGGCCCCGGCGTCATCAAGAAAGAGTGGGTCGAATTCATGGCCGAAGATTCCATCGTGTTCGCCGAGGCCAACCCCATTCCCGAGATCTGGCCCTGGGAAGCCAAGGAAGCCGGTGCCCGCATCGTGGCGACCGGCCGCTCCGATTTTCCCAACCAGGTCAACAACTCTCTCGGCTTCCCGGGGATCTTCCGCGGCGCACTCGATGTCCGCGCGTCCAAGATCACCGATGAGATGTGCATCGTGGCAGCCGAGGAGATCGCCAAGGTCGCCGAAGACAACGGCCTGCACGAAGAGTACATCGTTCCCAACATGGACGAGTGGGAGGTATTCCCCCGTGTAGCCGTGGCCGTCGGCGGCAAGGCCATCGAGCAGGGAGTCGCCCGGCTCAACCTCTCGAAAGAAGAACGCTTCAAGATGGCTGAGACGACCATCAAGAAGGCGAGGGAAGAGGTCCAGCTTCTGATGCGGGAAAAATTCATCCTCGACCCGGACGACTGATCCACGAACGCCGGTACGCGATTGTCACATGGCCTGAGGGGCCGATGTTTCATCGGTCCTTTAGGAAAAGCCTTAAACAGAACGGTCACTTCTATTTCTAATCGCGAAAATCTAATAATAAAGTTATAAAAGATACTTGACAATACTTGACTCAAGTATTATATTAGGTGGGAACTATTTTACATACCAGACAGCCAACTCAGGAGGACAATATGGCAAAAATCATAGGAATCGATTTAGGAACCACGAACTCGGTGGTTGCGATAACCGAAGGTGACAAACCGATCATCATTCAGAACGAGGAGGGTGGACGGACCACGCCCTCGGTCGTCGCCTTCACCGAAAAGGATGAGCGCCTGGTCGGCCAGGTCGCCAAGCGTCAGCGTGTGACCAATCCGGAAAACACGATCTATTCCATCAAACGCTTCATGGGGCGCCGTTTCAAGGAAATACCCGAGGAGATCAAACAGGTCCCATTCAAGGTGACCGAGGCGGCCAACGGAGATGTGCGGATCGAGGCGCTGGGCAAATCCTACGCCCCGCCGGAGATCTCGGCCATGATCCTGCAGAAGCTTAAAAAATCGGCCGAGGATTATCTGGGCGAAAAGGTCGAAAAGGCCGTGATCACGGTCCCGGCCCATTTCAACGACAGCCAGCGCAAGGCCACCAAAGACGCCGGCAAGATCGCGGGCCTGGACGTGCAGCGCATTATCAACGAGCCCACCGCGGCCGCACTGGCCTACGGCATGGACAAGAAGAGCGACCAGACGATCGCCGTGTATGACTTTGGGGGCGGAACCTTCGACATCTCCATCCTCGAGGTCGGAGAGGGAATCGTTGAGGTCAAGGCCACGAATGGGGACACACACCTGGGCGGAGACGATATCGATCAGGTCGTGCAGGATTGGCTGGTGAAGGAATTCAAGAAGGAATCCGGCATCGATCTCACCAAAGACAAGATGGCGCTGCAGAGGCTCAAGGAAGCCGCGGAAAAGGCCAAGATGGAACTCTCCACCACCATGGAGACCGAGGTCAACCTGCCTTTTATCACGGCCGATCAGTCCGGCCCCAAGCATTTGCTCATCAAGATGAGCCGGTCCAAACTCGAGCAGCTCATGGAGTCGCTCATCCAGAGGACCCTCGAGCCCTGTAAAAGTGCTATGTCCGATGCCGGCCTCAAGCCGAAAGATATAGACGAGGTCATCCTCGTGGGCGGCTCGACCCGTATCCCCAAGGTGCAGGAACTGGTCAAGGGACTGTTCGGCAAGGAGCCGCACAAGGGCGTCAATCCCGACGAGGTCGTGGCGGCCGGCGCTGCCATCCAGGGCGCTGTCCTGTCCGGGGATGTCAAGGATGTCCTGCTGCTGGACGTAACCCCCCTGACATTGGGGATCGAGACCCTGGGCGGCGTGTTCACGAAGATGATCGACCGCAACACCACCATCCCTACCAAGAAGACAGAAATCTTCTCCACAGCCTCAGACAACCAGCCTAGCGTCGAAGTGCATGTGCTGCAGGGCGAGCGGGAGATGGCGGCCAACAACCGCACACTGGGCCGTTTTCACCTCGACAGCATCCCCCCGGCCCCGCGCGGCATACCCAAGGTCGAGGTGACCTTCGATATGAACGCCGACGGCATCCTGCATGTCTCGGCCAAAGACTTGGGCACAGGCAAGCAGCAGGCCATCACCATCACAGGTCACAGCGGGCTGGATGACAGCGAGATCGACAACATGGTGAAGGACGCCGAAAGCCACACCGAAGAAGACAAGAAACGCCGTGAGGTGATCGACACCAAGAACCAGGCCGATTCGCTGGTATACGCTCTGGAAAAAACCCTGCGGGAGAACAAGGACAAGATCGATCCCCAGGAAGCCAGCAAGATTCAGGTCGAGATCGAAAACACCAAGTCCGCGATCCAGACTGACAACCTCGATCATATCAAGAAGGCCGTGGAATCCCTGACCCAGGTTTCCCACAAGATGACGGAGATATTGTACCAGCAGGCCACACAGCAGCAGGCACAGGCGAACCCCGGAGACGCCCCGGGAGCAGACGCCGGGCAGTCCCAGCAGCAGGCGGGCGCAGAGAATGAGGAAGAAGTCATCGATGCGGAAGTGGTGGATGAGGCCAAAGGCAAGAATTAAAGCCGTGCTGAACCATGGCCAAGGACTATTACAAGACCCTGGGGATCGATCGCAAGGCTTCGGTAGCGGACATAAAAAAAGCCTACCGCAAACTGGCCCGCAAGTGTCACCCGGATCTCAACCCGGGTGACAAGAACGCGGAAGCCCGCTTCAAGGAGATCCAGGAAGCCAATTCCGTGCTGAGCGATCCCAAGAAAAAGAGCCAGTACGACAAGTTCGGGTTCGTGGGCAACGGACCCGGCCCGGGTGCTTACCAGCAGGGCCGCACCACCGGAGGGTTCGAGGGGTTCAATTTTTCCGATTTCGGATCCTCCTCTTTCAGGGATTTCTTCGACAACATCATGGGAGGGGCCGGCCCGGGGCGTGCCGCCCGGCGGGGCCCGGTGCGCGGACAGGACCTCATGTACACCATGAAGGTGGGATTCTCGGATGTGGTGAACGGCATACAGACTCGCATCCGCCTGACGCGCATGGTGGCCTGCGATAACTGTAAGGGACAGGGCCATGTTCAGACCGGAGGCAGCCAGGCCTGCCCGGCCTGCGGGGGCACGGGCCGCACCAGCATGCAGTCGGGAAGCATGCGTTTCGCCACCGTGTGTAGAGCCTGCGGGGGATCCGGTCAGACTCGGGGCCCGGAGTGCCCGGCCTGTCACGGCATGGGCATGATCCAGAAGACGGAGCGCATCAAGGTCCGCATCCCCGCCGGGGTCGATAACGGCTCCCGGGTCCGCCTCGCCGGCAAGGGCAATGCCGGGGAAGGTGGTGGGCCGACCGGAGACCTCTACATCGTAATCGAAGTGACACCCCACAAACTGTTCAAGCGTGAAGGGAGCAATGTGTACATCCGTGTCCCCATCACCGTGCCCGAGGCCACGCTGGGAGCCAAGATCGAGGTGCCTACGCTGTACGGGAAAACCACCATCAAGATCCCACCCGGCACCAAATCCGGCCAGAAGTTCCGCCTGCGCGACAAGGGGATAGCCAGGCCGGGGAAGAGCTCCCGGGGGAACCAGTTCGTAGAGGCCTACATCGTGCCGCCCTCCTTCAACAACGAGCGCGTGCGGGAGCTCATGCGGGAACTGCAGGCCGCCACGGACGAGGACCCGCGCAAAGACCTGGGGATCGAGTAAGATGAAAAAAGACAAGAATCAGAGCAAATACTACCACATCAGCAGTGTGGCCCGTCTCTACAACATCCATCCCCAGACGCTCCGTCTGTATGAGCGGGAGGGGCTCCTGAAACCTTCCCGCAGCGATGGCAACACCCGGCTCTATTCCGACGAAGACCTCAGACAGCTGGAGGTCATCTTGAATCTCAGTCGGGACCTGGGGGTCAATCTCGCAGGCATCGAGATCATCCTCAACATGCGCCAGAAGATCGATAGGATAGAGGAGGAGATCAACCAGTTCCTGGAGTACATCAGGCTCAACTTCTTCGAAGGCCGGGAAGATGAGTTCGAAAAGACCAGGATGTCTCTGGTCCGGCAGAGCTCGGCCAAGTTGGTAATAATCGAAAAAATTGATACAATAGACGAATGAGGGACGGCTACAGCGACTCTCTTCAATCCCGGAACCTGAAACTATATCTGAACCAGATTTCCAAATTCAAGCCCCTGTCCCAGGAAGAGGAACGCGAGCTCGGCCATCTCATCCAGAAGGGAGACAAGGTCGCCCAGCGCAAGATGATCGAGGCCAACCTCAAGTTCGTCGTGTCCTATGTCAAGAAATACCGGGGAATGGGCCTCAGCCTCCTGGATCTCATCAATGAAGGGAACATTGGCCTGATCGAGGCCTCCCGCAGGTTTGATCCGGAAAGAAACGTCAAGTTTATATCCTACGCGGTCTGGTGGATCCGGCAGGCGGTGTTCCACTCCCTGACCCGCAATTCCCGCATCTACCACATACCCCAGAAGCTCTCCGATCAGGTCTCGGAGATGAAGCGCGTGAAATCAGGCCTCAAGAAAGAGCTGGGACGCAGCCCCAACCGGGAAGAGATCGCCCAGCGGATGAAGATCGCGGTGGTCGAGGTCGAGGACCTGGAGATACTGGGCAGCCGCGACATCTCACTCAGCGATAAATATTTCGACGAGGACATCGAGTTCGGGGACAAGATCGAGGACAGCATGTCTCCCTCCGTGGAGTACAACATCATCAAAAATGCCATACAGGAGCAGGTCCGCGAAATCCTCTATGAACTGGAGGACAAGGAAGCTCTGGTACTCAAGCTGCGCTTCGGTCTGGATGATGATCATCCCCGGACGCTCCAGGAGATCGGGGATAAGCTCAACCTGACAAGGGAGCGCATCCGGCAGATCGAAAAAAAGGCGATCCGGAAGCTGGCTCGGCAGCCCAGCCTGCAGCAGCTGAGGGGGTCATTGAACTGATGATGGCGGAAGAGAAATGCGCCCTCTGCCAGGATACCGGCTGGGTCCTGGAAGAGGTGGAGGGACGCACGGTCGCCAAGCGCTGCCGGTGTTATGTGCAGCGCCAGAACCAGGTGCTCTTCGAGCAGGCCAACATACCCCGGAGGTATAGGGAGTGTACCTTCGAGAATTTCAAACCCCTGAACGCGTCACACCGCGATGCGGTCAAGATCGCGAAAAAACTGATATCGAACTACCCGGTCCAGGCATCGGGGCTGCTCTTCCAGGGCCCATGCGGAGTGGGGAAGACACACCTGGCCGCGGCCATAATCCACGAATTCGTCTGGGAAAAAGGCGTGCCCTGCTATTTCTATGACTTCCGCCAGCTCATGCGCGATCTCCAGAATTCGTATTCGTCGGGTTCGCCCATGACCGAGTCAGAGCTCCTGGCCCCTGTGTTCGAAAAGAAGGTCATGGTCCTGGATGAGCTGGGAGCCAAGCGCACCACGCCCTGGGTGGAAGAGACCATCTTCTACATCATAAACCACCGGTATAACAACAAGCAGCTGACCATCTTCACCACCAACTACCTAGACATGCAGGAAGAGGAGGAGGAGCAGCGCGAGGTGTGGAGCCGGAAGAAGATGTACGAGCAGAAACAGGAGGAGACCCTGGAGAGCCGCATCGGTGTGCGGCTCCATTCCCGCATACACGAGATGTGCAAGATCGTGAACGTGGAGGGCAAGGACTTCCGCAAGACCGCCCTGCAGGCCAGCTTCCGCTGATATCGAAAATCGTCATTGCGAGCTTCCGCAGGAGCGTGGCAATCTCATGCTTTTAGTTGCCTTTCCCCCCGTTTTCTGGTATAAAATAGG
>SDBS01000618.1_pt1 | contig 35035 bp, 34 predicted proteins | sample 2277091 | NCBI WGS metagenome assembly SDBS01 (sample SAMN10404972, study PRJNA504765) | marine sediment metagenome | isolation source: marine sediment core GS10_PC15, 163 cmbsf | place: Arctic Ocean: Southern Knipovich Ridge | collected 2010 | reverse complement strand
CAATATAATGTTCCGAAAAAGTTCGTTTTTTGAAAAATATTCCGATTTCAGTCGATTAAAGTAAGGAATTTTTCCCATATCATTTAAATAGTAGGAAATAATAGTTGATCTTAGGAAAAAAAAATAAAAAAATAACGAAAAAATAATAAAAATTAATAAAAAGTGATCAAAAATGGAAGTACCCCAAAAAATAGTTGAAAAAGTGAAAGAAACAGGAATTACTGATGAGCAAAGATCAATGATTTATTCTTATGCTACCAAAGTGAGTAAAGACACCATTAATGAAGTGTGTCCCGCCTTACTCCGTGTTCTTTTAAATGACGAGACAGGAGCATTAAAAGGTAGTTTAGGTCAGGTAATTTTTCATTTACAGAAAAACGACCGAATTGATTCTTTGATCGGACTTCAGAAAATGACAGAAGCCGCATTAAAGGTAGCTCCTGAAGAGGCTTTCAAAATTCTCGAGAGTTCTGAAGACGATGCAAAAGAACTTGCTCGTAGGATTAAAGAAATATTGTAATAATTTTTTATTTATTCTATTCTCTTTTTATTATCTACTAAAGAAATTTTTAATTAACCTATCTAATCAAGAGTGTTCAATTTTCTCATCTTTGTCATCTTCTTCATCTAATTCTTCTTCCTCATCTTCATACTTCTCTTCGACAGTCATCATTTCTGCTTCAGTATAATGTTTTTGGCAAAAGGGCTTTCCTTCTACATAGGTTATTTCTTGTCTTTCAAAATATTTACCGCAATATGCACATTGTATTTCTTCCATCATAAAACACTAACCAATATGTCAATCCATTTTCTTTAGTTTGATAATAGGGAATCAGGTTTAAAAGTTTTTTTTAATTAAGAATAGATTGGGATCAATTTTCCAATCGCTCTTTTTAAATGAATTCTCAAAATCTAGGGAATATATGAAACTTTTAAAGAGGATTTCTAAATATCGAAAGTGAAAAAACATTTTATTATACATTTTTATCAAATGTACGAGAATAATGTGCTATTAGTACGTTCAATTTGTGAGAAATAAGAACATATATTATCTAATTTAGTTATATAATTAACTTAAAATTTTTAAAAATAGAATAAAACAAAACAATGTTTCAACAAACTGAGCTATGGAATAGCATTGGATATAATAACAACTTGAATTTTTTATTATTAAGCTTATGTATGGTTTTTCTTTGCCTCTTTTTTTATTATCGTCTAGGTAGAGATATACGGAAAGTTCAATTCAAGGTTGCTGTGTTGATGAGTGGAATACTTGTATTTATTTCATTTATTACTTTTCTTCAAGGGGTAACTTTTGACAATTCTTGGCTTTCAGCCTTTATACTTTATCCTATTGGTGTTACAGTAGGTATGGTAATAATAGATTATACGTGTAAGATTATCATTAAACAAAATACTAGTTTGGAAGATATTATAATGAAATCGACAGAGAGCTCTATAAACGTAGCTAATATAGCTACTGAATTGGCTGCGAGTGCCGGTGAAGTGAATGCCTCATCAGAAGAGATTGCAGCAACAGTTTCAGAGATTTCTCGGGATACTCAAGACGTAATGGCTTCCACAGATGAGTTACGTAGTATAATGCAATTAATTACAAACATTTCTGAGCAAACCAATCTATTAGCACTGAATGCTAGTATAGAAGCAGGAAGAGCGGGAGAAGCTGGTCGAGGATTTGCAGTTGTAGCAAATGAGGTTCGAAAATTAGCCGAAGAATCAAAGAATAATGTTTTAAATACAAGCCAAAAAATCGATGTAATTATTAGTAAGATTAAAGGAGCAACAGCTGCAATGGAGGGAATTAGTGCATCCACGGAGGAGCAAACAGCCTCTATGGAAGAGATTACTGCTACAGCTAATAGGTTAGGAAATCTTTCTGAAGAACTTAAGGATGCATTAACGCTGGTTGTCAACGATAAATAGTACAAATCTATTAAAATTGCGAATACTGGCTAATTTTTATTTTTTTTATTATTTTTTTATTATTCATTAAAATTTTGCTTTCTGAATACTTCTACTAGTTATTTCTGAAAACTATATTAATAAACTACTACCTTGGGGAGCCGCAGATTTAATAGGTTTAAGTACAACACAGACACGTTCAACACTTCTAACATCGCCACGAGCTTTGAATGATTCTATTAAAGCGTCTAATTCAGATATTTCTGGGACCTTAGTTTTAATTAAAACACCACATTCACCTGCAAGAAAATAGACTTCCTCACACTGAGGTAAAATCTGTGTCTCTCTTAATAATTCTTTTACTTCGGATTGGTTCTTTGGTATTATTGTGATGAATGCAATTAAGCATCTTTCATCTTCACGGCAAATTTGTATCGTAAATTTTTCGATAGTGCCTTCATCCTGTAGTTTAACTACGCGTTTTCTTACCGTGGACTCAGACATAGGCATTCCTTCGGATCCTAACTTTTCTGCAATATCTTTATAGGATGTTCTTGAATCCTCAATTAACAATTCTAGGATCCTCTTGTTTTTATCATCCAAATTTCTCATCTTTCTTATTCCCCTCAAATGGTTAAAAAATTTAAAAAATTTAAAAAAATTTGATTGTACTTTTCGAAAAAATATTCTCTTAAATTAAAAATCCTTAAGCAATGGTTCAAACAGTCTTTCGTAGTGAACAGCCATGCAATGGATTCCGGCGGCTTTGGTTGTTTTCTTTATCTCTTTTATGAAAGGTACGTAAAAATCAAGGTTTATCTGGTCAATTGCTGCATATTTTTCTTTTTTATTTTCGATTTTTTTGGCTTTTTTAAGTGCATCCAGGAAATCTTTGGGGACTGAAACACCGGGGATATATTCATTGAAGTACCATGCAATTCCATAATTTTTAATAGGGAACAAACCAAGTAAAACTGGTACATTAAACTTTTCAAGTTCCTTTAAGAATCCTTTTGCTTCATCTATATCAAATGAAGTCTGTGTTTGAATGAAATCGGCGCCAACTTCACATTTTCTCCCAACTTTTAATATTTCTGGTTCCCTGGGATCCGAATTTGGATTGGCGGCACATCCTACATTTATTTCAAGTCTCTCACCTTCAATTTCATTTCCTTCTAGATCTGTATGATCATCAACCATTTTAGAGACAAGTTCTATTAATTGGGTGGAATCAAGATCAAATACCGCTCGCGCGTTCTTATTATCACCGAGTGCAGAATGATCTCCTGATAAAGCTAAAAGATTTTTCAACCCAAGAATCGCTCCACCGAGAATATCTCCAAATAACGCAATTCTGTTTCTATCTCTTACAGTCATCTGCCATATAGCTTCTAAGCCGGTTTTTTCTTGAACCATATAGCAGGGTACCATTGAGCATACATATGCGTCGCCTTGTGGGCCATCCGTCACATTAGCAGCAACGATTTTCCCAGTATTCTTCATTTCTTCAGCAGAATGAATAACCGAGGAAAGGTCTTGCATCTTTTTTGGTTCAAGTTCTCCAGTAAAGAGAAATTTTCCTTCTTTCATTGTTTTTGTCAAATTGCTATACGCAGGTCTTTTTGGCATTTTAAGATTTCGCCTCCTCTTTTTCTTCTTCTTCATTTGTTGCTGTTGTATATATATCTATATACCGTGGACTCTGCCATAATCGATAATTTTTTGGTGGTCTATATTTAGTAAATAGATCCAATCGATTAAATTGCTTAAGTCGAGCCCAGATCTTTATCCAAGCACATTCATGGGTATATCCACCTACTTCGCATTTACCTCCTACTGTACCTCCACATGGTCCATTACATAAATTCTTAGCACAACCCGCCATAGGACATATTCCTCCAGTTACTCCTAAAAGACATTCACCGCAGGTTTCACAATATTCAGCAAATTCATTCTCTCCATGATTTTCTGCTCCACCAAACATACTATCTTGTGCTGGAAAGGTTAGAATATTAGGAAAGATTCTATTCATCATACCCACACCTAGACCACAAGCCAATGTAACGATTGCATCATATTCTTCTATAAACGGTCGAACAGTTGTTGCTGCTATTCGATCATCACACTGTCGTAAAACTGTGATTGCTTTCCATTTTAACTCCTTTCCTTCGGTTCGAGCTTTTAATTCTAACATTTGCGCTAATGTTTTTGCTTCATTGAGAGAGCGTGGAGGTTGACAGCAACCATCACACCCTAACACTAAGATCTTCTCATAAGGTTTTATCATTTCATATATTTCTTCAATACCTTTTAGTTGTGTTATAATCATTTCATAAACACCATAGATTTTTATTTAATTTGATTAATATTTATTGTGTTGTTTTAATTTCTTTTTTTTTATAATCCGATTCAATCGGACCTAGATTTTTAATTTGATTGGTAAATTCTGTCATGGTTTCGGCAAAGATTTTTCCTTCACTTGCAGAAACCCATTTCCTCATAAAACGTCCTGGATTTATTCCAATGGATTTTAATGATTCTGCAATCTCATCTGTTCTTCTTAATGTATCATGATTGCCAGCGATGTAATGGCAGTCACCAATATGACATCCCCCTACGAATACTCCATCAGCACCTTCTAAAAATGCTTTATATATAAAGCTTTTCGGGAGCCCTCCAGAGCACATAACCCGGATAGTTCTTACATTTGGAGGATATTGATATCTACTCACTCCAGCTAAATCTGCTCCAGCATAACTGCACCAATTACAGAGAAATGCGATAATCCTTGGTTCTCCATTTTTTTCCTCAACTCGTGCTGCTTCCACAATCATGGGTTCAATTTGTGATCTTCCAAAGTGGCTCATTGTAATTGCTTCAGCAGGACATTCCGCAGCGCAATCACCACAGCCTTTACAGAGGAGGGGATTGACTTCGGAAATCATAAGCCCTTTTTCGTAATTCACCCCTACAGCACCATAGTTACACACTTCAGCACATCTATTACAGCCGATACATAAAGACGGATCTACACGCGAGATAACACCTTCTGTAATATAGATATCTTTACCTAAAATTGTGGTGGCTCTAGATGCCGCTGAATTGGCTTGGGCTATACTTTCTCTTATGGTTGCAGTGCATCGTGCTGTTCCACATAAAAATATTCCATCGGTGGCAAAATCTGATGGTCTTAATTTGACATGAGCTTCTAAGAAGAAATTATCATCATTTGTTGGGACTTTAAGCATTTTTGCGAGGTCTTCATTAGCTTCACCATCTGCTACGATGCCAGCACTTAATGCTAACAAATCTGTATTTATATTTACTACGTCTTTTTTAGGAGTCGTAACTTTGACTTGTAAGTGAGAATTCTCTGTAGTTATCTCAGGAGGGATATTTTCATCGAACTCAAGAAACACTATTCCCCTTTCTCTCGCTAAATCATAATATTTCTCTTTAAAGCCATAAGTTCTAATATCTCTAAACAAAACCACAATATTTAAGTCTGGATTAATTTTTTTTGCCTTTATTGCGTTTTTTATTGCCTCCGCACAGCACATTCTACTACAATATGGATGTTCCTCGTTCCTTGAACCAACACATTGTATCATTACCAATGATTTTAATTGTTTTAAGCTATCTGGTTCTGTAAATAGTATTTTTTCAAGTTCAGACTGGAGTATTACTTTATCATTTTTACCAAATAGATATTCCCCCTCAACGGGTTGGTATTCATTGGCTCCAGTAGCTACGATGATGATTCCGTGCTGGAATTCTTTTTTCTCATCCTCGCCTATTGTTATTTTTGTGGTAAAATTACATACATATCCTCCAATTGAATTAATTTTTGCATTGAGGAATACGTTGATTAATTTATGATCATTAACTTTTTGAATTAAATCTTTAAGAAATTCTTGAACGTCATGAGTTTCTAATGTCTGATATATATTATTGGAAAAACCTCCCAATATATCACTTTTTTCTACGAGAAATACCTCATATCCTTGATTTGCCAAATTTAAAGCCGCCGTCATTCCTGAGACACCTCCCCCTATCACCATACCTTTATGAATCACCTCAACTTTTTGTTCTTCTAAAGGTATTAAATTCCGTGATTTAGCAATTGCCATTCTTACAAGATCTTTTGCTTTTTCTGTAGCTGCTTCGGGTTCATGCATATGTACCCATGAACATTGGTCTCTAATATTAGCTAGATCAAATAAATATTTATTTAACCCCGCCTCTCTTATAGTTCCTTGAAATAGAGGCTCATGGGTTCTAGGTGTACAAGAAGCAACAATTACTCTATTTAATTTATGTTCTAATATTTTTTCTTTTATGTTCGATTGGGTATCAGCCGAGCAAGTATAAAGATTTCTTTCAGCATACACAACATCTGGAAGTTCACTTGCATAATCTACAACATCAGGCACATTTACGACTCCTCCAATATTGATACCACAATGACAAATAAACACTCCTATTCTAGGAGGAAATAAATCGACAGTAATTTCTTCAGGTAGCTCTTTTTCAGTAATTAATGTATTTCTTACCTCAGAAAGAAGGACATCGACTGCTGCTGCTGCTGCACTTGCTTCCACTACTGTTTCGGGTATATCTTTTGGCTCTGAAAACATTCCACATGTATAGATTCCCTCTCTTGATGTTTCTATGGAATTAAATGGCGAAGTTTCGCAGAATCCATATTCATTTAATTCAATATTTACCTTTTCTGCTAATTCCTTAGCTTTATGATGAGGTAAGGCGCCAACAGCTAATACCACTAAATTAAATGCTTCCCTAATTACTTTTCCGTCATCTGTTTCATATTGAAGTATTAAATCTTTCGTTTTAGGATCTTCCTCTATATTAGAAATTCTACTCTTAATATATCGGACTCCATATTCATCCTTTGCGCGTTCTATATATTTATCGAAATCTTTTCCACATGCTCTTATATCCATTGAGAAAATAGTAGGTTGAACAATATCCATATGTTCTTTAGCAATTACTGCTTCTTTTGTAGTATACATGCAACATACAGAAGAACAATACTCTCCTCCATGTTTTTTATCTCTTGAACCAACACATTGTAAAAATGCTATTTTCTTAGGAATTATTCCATCCGATGGTCGAAGAGTGAGTCCTGAATGTGGTCCACTCGCACTCAAAATTCGTTCAAATTCAATACTTGTGACTACATTCAAATAATTTCCGTATCCATAGTGATTTGTAAGGGAAGGATCATACTCATCAAATCCTGGTGCCAATACTACAGCTCCTACATTTATAGAAGTAATTTTATCTTTTAGAGTGTAATCCACTGCTTTTGCTTTACATACTCCTTGACATACTCCACATCCAATACATAAATCGCTATCTATAGAAAATACTAGAGGTACTGCTTGCGGGAACTTCACAGAAACCGCTGATTTTTCCGAAAGACCTTCATTAAAGAAGTCAATCGCTTCTACAGGGCACTTTTGAGAACATACGCCGCAACCTGTACATATTTCTTGGTCTATTAATAACGATTTTTGAAGTAGATCAACCTTAAAGTTTCCTGGATCTCCCTCAATTTTATCGATAGTAGTATTGATCATCAGAAATATATTTTCATGCCTTCCCGCTGCAACTAATTTTGGAGCTAAAATGCATATCGAGCAATCGTTTGTTGGGAATGTTTTATCTAATTGTGACATAACACCTCCAATACTCATTGTCGCTTCTGCTAGATATACTTTGAAACCAGAATCAGCTAAATCCATTGATGCTTGAATCCCAGCGATTCCTCCTCCAACAACTAATACTGAACCAATTTTTTCCATTTTTTTCACTTTCCTATTGATATAAATGTAGGTATTTCTTCATTTATTTCATCAACATCAACTAATCCTCGAGCCCTTAAGGTAACTATATGCCTTAAAACAATATGAGGCTCAACTTCAATTTCTTTGGCAATATCAGGAACAGATTTTCCTTTAACTTTAATTTTTTCTAATATTTTATGACGAGTGAACTCTTTTTCTAATGCATCATCCAACATTTCTTCAAATTTTTCGTTATCAACAAGTTCCTCATATACATTACCCTCAGTGGTTATAATTCTTTGTCTTGCCACTAAAGCCCTTAATCTTTGGTCACATAGGGCATTATTAATAGCATTAAGATTATCAATTAGGTCGTCTTTCTTTTTTTTATCTTTTAAAGGAGATGATCCTAAGGTTCTGATATGTTCGGTGAAGTCAGAAACAAATTGTGCAAATATATTGCCCTCGGCAGCAGATACCCAGTCAAGTCGGAGACGCTCTGATAGTCCCACTAACCCCAGCATTTTACTTAACATCTTCATTTTTATTTCAGCTTCATAATTCCCACTTATATAATGACAATCTCCTAGATGACAACCTAAAACTAGTACTCCATCAATACCATGAATAAGAGCTTCAACCACAAATGCAGGATCAACTCTTCCCGAACACATGACACGGATAACGCGTATATTTGTAGGATATTGAATTCTACTTACACCCGCTAAATCAGCCCCGGCGTAAGAACACCAATTACACAAGAATCCTAAGATTTTTGGTTCAAATACCATTTAAACTTCACCTCCATAGGTAATAATTTCTGACAATATTTGATTTTTAGTAAAGTGATGAATGATAATCGCATTTTCAGGACAACTAGCTCCACATACTCCACATCCTTTACAGACTACTTTATTTACAACTGCCAAGTCCGTCACTTCATCCTTTGATATTGCATTATATGGACAAAGTGTGATACATACTTCACATCCTACACACAGGTTATCATCAACCTCCGCTGTAGAACCCTCAACTTCTAGCATATCTTTTGAAAGAATAGTACTGGCTCTGGATGCCGCAGCATTAGCTTGACTAACAGATTCAGCAATATCGGCCGGCCAATGGGCAGAACCACACACAAATATTCCATCTGTGGCAAAATCTACTGGTCTTAATTTTACGTGAGCTTCCAAGAAAAAATGATTTTCTTCTAAAGGAACTTTAAGCATTTTAGCGATGGTTTCAGAATCCTCATTTGCAATAAGAGGGGTAGATAATACTATAAGATCATAGGGTAATCCTATATTTTGATTCATAAACTCATTATACACCTCTATATAATCATCCTTGATAAGAGGTGGCTTATCAGGAACATATTTTATAAAAATAATACCCAATTCTCTTGCCCTCCTATAGTAATTTTCGTATCTCGTTCCGAGAGTTTGAATATCCCTAAATATTATGGTAACGTTACAATCAGGATTTTTTTCTTTAATTAGGGTAGCATTTTTTAATGCACTCATACAACAAATATTTGAACAATATTGCCTTTCCTCATTTCGACATCCGACACACTGGATCATCGCAATACTTTTAGCAGCAACCTTATCTTCTTTCAAAATTTGCTCTAATTCTAATTGGCTTATGATATTTTTACCATTATAATTATAATACCCTTCAGGCGTTAATGGAACTGCTCCTGTTGCGACAATTATAGTTCCAACTTTTATATCAGTTATGTTATTATCCTGATTTATCGATAAATTATAATTTCCAATAAATCCATCTACTTTTTCAAGAGTAGCGGATTTGAATATTTTTAAATTTTTATGATTTTCAACTTTATCTATAATACTTAATAATTCTGAGGTGTCTTCGTTAGTAGGGTATATTTTATTGAGTTTGTTAACTAAACCTCCTAACTCAGATTCTTTTTCAATTATATTGGTCTCAAAACCTTGATTCGCTAAATTCAATGCAGTAGTCATTCCCGCAATTCCACCACCTATAACAACAGCAGAAGGAGTTACATCTACTTTGATCTTTTCTAAAGGTTCCAATAATGTTGCTTTTTCTACACCCATTCTAATAAGATCTTTTGCTTTAATCGTAGCTTTTTCACTCTCTTTCATATGAACCCATGAACATTGATCCCTAATATTTACCATTTCAAATAAATAAGGATTTAAACCCGCTTCTTGACATGCAGATCGAAATAATGGCTCATGGGTACGGGGAGAACAGGATGCTACTATTACACGATTTAAATTTTGTTCTTTAATATTTTCCATTATCTCAGTTAATCCGACTTCGGAACAGGTGTAAAGATTATCTTGAGAGAATACTACATTTGGTAATGTTTTCGCATATTCTGCTAAAGTTGGGACATCTAATATACCACCAATGTTGGTACCACAATGACAAACAAATACTCCAATTCTAACTTCTTCATGCGACATCGTTAAACACCTCTCATAATTGCTTCTGCAGCCTTTGCAGCTGCTCCACTTGCATCCACAACAGAATTAGGAATATCCATAGGTTGTCTACACGCACCACACAAAAATATTCCTTCTTTTGAAGATTTTTGCGGATGATGGGGTTCTCCATCAAAGAAATTGTATTCGTCAAGGGCAACGCCTAAAATTTCAGATAATATATTTGCGTCCTTTTTCGGAACCATACTTGTTGCTAAAACTACTAGATCAAATTTAATTTCTTTTACTGTTGAGGTAGTAATGTCTTCATAAATTAGAATAGGATTCTGTTCATCATCTTGTATAATTCTAGCAACCTTTCCGTTTATATATGTAATAGAATATTCGTCCATTCCTCTTTGAAGATATTTTTGAAATCCTTTTCCAACAGCCCTAAGATCAATATAAAATATCGAAGTTTCAAGCTCGTTGTTATGCTCATAAGCAATCATTGCTTCCTTTGTTGTATACATGCAACAACAAGAAGAACAATAAGGATTATTCTTTATATCTCTCGAGCCAACACAATTAATAAATGCCAGGTTCTTAGGTTCTTTATTATCTGAAGGTCTTACCAAATGACCGCCTAGAGGTCCCGACGCACAAATTAAACGCTCAAATTCCATTGAAGTTACAACATTAACGATTCGACCATATCCTAAAGTTTTCAAGTCTGAAGGATCAAATACATCATAGCCTGTAGCAAGAATTATGGATCCTACGTTAAATTCAATTTGCTCATCCTGTTGTTCAAAATCAATAGCTTCTCTCTCACATACTTTTTCACAAATCCTACAAGCATTTTTGGTAAATAATAAACAATTGTCCTTATCAATTGCCATAATTGAGGGCACTCCTTGGACGTAATCGATATATATAGCCCTTCTTTTTGTTATATTCATATTAAATTCGTCATCCACCCTCATAGGACATTTTTCTACACAAATACCACAATTAATACACAAATCTTCTTTTACGTATCTGGCTTTTTTAAGGACGTTCACTGTATAATTTCCTACCTCACCAGATAAACCAGTAACTTCAGATAATGTATGAATTGTAATATTTGGATGTCGAGAACATTCAGAGAGTTTTGGAGCTAAAATACAAATAGAACAATCGTTTGTAGGGAATGTTTTATCAAGTTGAGCCATACGGCCACCGATACAGCCACTCTTTTCTATTAGTTCAACTTTTATACCTCTTTCAGCTAAATCCAAAGAAGCTTGAATACCCGCGATTCCTCCTCCAATCACCATTACATTTTTCATACTTTCTCCCAAACAAGTACACCTCTTAAATTTTAAGAAATTTTTTGTAAAAACTCATTAACTTTAATACGATGAAATTTTAACCCAAGCTCCTCAGCTTTTAATCCGAATGCTAATGCTATGAGCTCAGTGATATAAAATACAGGAAAATTATAATCTGTATTGAACTTTTTATTTACTTCTCTTTGATTAAACTCAAATTGTTGATAACAAGCAGGGCATACGCACGCAATACAGTCTGTGCCACTTTCTTTCATACTCTTTAATTTATTTTGCAGCATGCTGTAAGACACATCTTTATCAGCTTTTTCAACAGGATTTCCACAACAATCATTTTTTAAGCTATAATCGACAGGATCAGCTCCAATTGCTTCAATTAGTCTATCTAATGTAGTTGGATTCAATGGATCATCCCATTGTATGATTTCTGAGGGTCTAAGATAATGGCAACCTGGATGTCCTGCTATTTTTAAATCTTTCAAAGGTTTTTTCACTTTTTTCTCAATCGAATCGATATTTTCAAATAAAATTTCTGCAAAGTGCTTAATGTCTATGCTTCCTTTATAATTCTTTCCTATAGATTTTAGTTTATCATTAATCTCCTTTTTTAAATTATCATCTTTATCTAAAAGATATTTTACCGTTTTGAGGCTTTCTGTACATCCAGAACATAGACTTATAATATCACTTTTACTCTCTTCATATAAACATAGATTTCTAGCACCTAATGCTAACCAACTTTGATGATCTAATAACCCTGTTCCTGTGGGATCGGGACAACATGAACATTTCGCTTGATCTGATATTTCTATTCCTAATTTTTCAAACGTCATCCTAGCAGATGCTTCTAAGTAAGGAAGCCTTCCAGGAATTACACACCCTAAGAAATATTTGTTAGACATCTCTATTTCTTACCTCCATTAAGATGAGTTTTTTCTACAAAATTAGTTGCATTCAATAATTTTTTAATTTCTTTACTATCTGCTGTTTCTACTTTCGGAAGTTTTAATTCTTCCCTTCTTCGAATTATTGGAGGTGTAGGTGAGAGTGCTAGACCATTTTCTAAAACAGCTTTTGCTTGTGTTTTAAAGGTGTCAGGGTAGGACTCCCCTGTTTGAACAATTTTATTTTTTAAATTTTCAAATATCTCAGTTAAGAAAACATTTTGAGGACATTTTTCTACACACATTTGACAGGTACTACATAACCATACATTGGGATTTTGTTCTGTAAGTAATAAATCTTTGAGCCCTAATAATGACTCCTCTATTATTTTTCGTGGATTATATACTCCATCAGTAGCAAGAGCTACCGGACAAACACTAGAACACGTCCCACATTGATAACAATAACTAAGTGAAAAATCTTCTTTTATAATTTCCTTTCGAAATTCAAAATCAACCGTATGCAAAATTTTTCCATCCTTTTTTTTACTTTTTCAGATATTTAAAAGATTTTTTTTATGAATTTGGTAATTTTAATCAGTTTTATCTCTCAATGTTTATAAATTTAAGGATAATAATAGGTTTTTTTATTACTATAATTAAGATTGATCTTTATATTTTAAATATTTTTAACATTACGGAATTTTACCATTATTTTAAAAATTTTCAACATCTTCGTGACTTATTTTAATAAATTTTGGAAGATAATGATTAATAAATTCCGGAAAATTATGACATTTCTGTTAATTACAAAAAATACTAAATAGTAATTAGTTAAATATTAAATCTAAAACCAAATTTTAGATATAATAGAGATTTTGGTTTTTCATAACTGATTTAGGATTCATTTAATTATTTAATTATTTAAACATAGATAAATAGCTGATTTGATTTTAACTATTTTTAAATATTTTAAATATTTTAATTAATAAAGAAACAAAAAAATCAAATTATAGAAGAAGTAGTGAATATGGCTGAAGATCAAACTTTAAAACCAAATGATAGAGAGCCTAGAAGTTTTGAGGATCTTATAAGGGAAGTTCATGAAAAGGGTATTTGTGGAGAATGCGGAGGATGTGTAAGCTTCTGCTCCGCTGCAGATATTGGTGCTATTGAAATGACAGGTGATGGACCTCCTCGTTATTCAAATAAAGAAAATTGCTTAAAATGTGGATTATGTTATTTAATATGTCCTGAAACTTTTGAATTAAACAAGGAATTATATGATAAATACAAATTTAAGCCGCCTATAGGTCATTGGTCTAAGGTTGTAACAGCTAGGGCGTCAGATCCGGAAATAAGAAAAGTAGCAACAGATGGTGGAGTAGTTACTTCTATTTTAATAGCATTATTAGAAAATAATTTAATTACAGGAGCACTTGTTTCAAAAAAAGTCGGTTCATTTCAGCGAGTTCCTTATTTTGCTACAACTAAGGAAGAGATTATAGAAGCTGCAGGGAGTGTGTATGAGATAAAAAGTCCTGTTCACGAATTAGGAGATTATAATACCTTTGTTTCAATTATTGCAGAATTAAAAAAAATACTCATCTCTGACAATATTAAAATTGCTGTTGTCGGAGTTCCATGTCAAATTCACTCTATTAGAAAGATGCAGGAATTAAAGATCATTCCAGCACACATAGTTGAGTATACTTTAGGTCTCTTCTGTTATGAAAATTTTAAGTTTGATGAGGTTGCAAAAGCAAGAATCGAAGAGAGGTTTAAATTCTCTTTTGATGACATTGAAAAAATGAATATACGAGAAAATTTGATTTTACAGCTCAAAAATAAGGATGAGCCTTTAATCATAGAATTTCAAGATCTCCAAGATATAATGAGACATGCCTGTAGTGTGTGCGAAAACTTTTCGAATTATTATGCAGATATTTCATTTGGAGGATTAGGGTCACCCCAAGGATTTACAACTACATTAATTCGTACAAAATTGGGCGAGGAAATGTTCGATCTGGCTTTTAACAAAGGAAAACTTGAAATCCCTCTTGAAATGAATTCTTCAGATGAAAAATCTAAACTTTTAGCGCAAATCATAAGCTTTAGTAAATTAAAAGCAGAAAGGGCGGAAAAATAGAGCTTATTTTATTTTTTTATATATAAATTTATCATCTAGCTTAATTCATTTATTAATAGATGGATAAATCACAAAATTAATAATGGTTAATAGAAGTATTAACATAAAATATTATTGAAATAATGTTCAATATCTTTAACATATTCCATTAATCCGATTTTAGAAGTATCTATAATATTTTAGGTGAAATAATATTAAGGTTGTAGTAATCGGGGCTCTGCAAAGCGGAAAATCTAGCTACATCAAACATCTAAATAAAAATGCACTAAATGTACAAGTAAAAGGTCAGGATAATAAAAATTACACAGTCGGTATGGATTTAGCTCAATTAAAATTAAATGGGTTTGATATTTTTCTCTTTGGGTGTCCTGGGCTTTTAAGATTTAAGGTTATGAGAGAAGTAGTAGCGAGTGGTGCTGATGGATATCTTTTCATATTTGATGCAGCACATCCCGAAACGGACAATGATGCGATATCTATGTTAAACTTAATTCGAAAAGCAGATGTACCTATCGTATATTTGGCAAATAAGCAAGATATTAAAGATGCTCGAGCCCCAGAAGTGATTAAAAAGCAGAATGATTTACCTGAAAACTGTATTATATTTCCCACTAGTACAAAAACAGGATTGAATATAAAAGATTCAATCAATTATCTTGTAAATGAAATTTATAAAAATTATAAGGAAACTCTTTCTTTAATTCTTAATTACGAAAATAATATTAAAGGGCTAGCAGATAAACTCAAGAAGGACAAATCAGAAATGAGAGATTTTTTAAATAATCTTGAAGTAAGGCGTTTAATTGAGATTGATAGGGCTACTAAAACTTTTAAAGTTAAAAAGGGATTAAAGAGTCTAAGTTCATAGTATATTTTTCATACTTTTAAAGCTACCACAAGAAGCATATAGTATTTGTGGTTCAAATTCTTGTTTTAATATATTCCTATATTCGGGACTAACCTCATTAATATTTTGTTCCTCGATTCCAGAATAGATATCAATTGGGAATTCGTTATTAAATGCAGTAAGAGATAAGAGAATTAAACTTGAAATATTAGTAAACACAGTTTTAGAATTCTTATATTTAAATAATTTAGAGAAAAGATCTGAGATAAATTCAAATTTAAACTTTTGATATTCGAACTTCTCTTTTTTTGGTAAATTTTCAAGTCTACAGCTCATCTTTAGTAGATGAAAGTAATTTTGCTCAATAAAAACTTCGAAATTCATATTAGGCACTGAGTATATTAAGTCTGTGATTGTTTGTGAGGTAAGACAAATAAAGAAAAAGAGTCATATTGTTTTCTAATTCGATATTTTTTCACCATTCATAATTATAATTATAATTTTATGAAAGGCAAACTTAATAAAAAAAAATATAATATCATGATATTATATATACTATGAGAGGTTAAGGTAAAAAAAAAATTATATCATAGTTTTAAAAAACATAAGGTAGTAGCAGATTGACAAAAACTCGCTCAGAAGATACGCTCATAATTAATGCTCTTACGCCCGGAATTACAGAGATGGATCCAGTTTATGACGCCTTAACAAATTTTACTAATTTGAAAAAGGAGGATGATAAGAGCAGTAGATTTAATATAATTTTCTTTCAGGAAGATGGACCTAATTATTTAGAAAACTTTACGCTTAACCCTGAATATATAACATCTACTCTTAAATCTTTGGAACCCGTAATTGTAGAAGGTAATGTCGGAGGGGGCTTATTTCTTGGAATTGCTATGATAATAGATGTCTTCAAGAAAATCTCTGAAAAAAGATTTCGCTTGATCATTTTAACTGATTCAGGAACCCCTACGATTGCAAAATTGTATATGCCTGTTTTAGAAACTATGATTGATCAGATTAAAAACATGCCACTTGTAATTGATTTCGTTAGGATTGATGTTAATGAAACTACAGAAGATTCTAAATTAATTAGATTAACTGCGTTAAGCAATGGAAACATCTATAAAGTAAAAGAAGTTTCCTCTTTATCATCGATATTAGAGATTGCAGCATTAAGAAAAGAAGAAGTTACAAAGAATTTAACAAATAATGATAATTTTGTTATACCAAAAGAAAATCAAAGATTCTATATTAATCTGGCAGATGTTCCAGAAGAATTAAAGAAGCCTCAACAGTGTTCGATATGTTTTAAGAAAAATTTCAATGCAATTGTAAAGTGTCCTAATTGTGGTGTAGTCTCACATAAAATTTGCTTGTCATTATGGTCCGAACGCTCTTCAATTGGAATTCCCCATGTATTTAGATGTCAGAATTGTTACAATTTGATCAAGCTGGAAAAGGAGTTTGTAAGGCGTGTAAGATTAGCAAAGATGGTGGAAGAAGCAAAAATATTACCACAAAAAGATATTACCGATATTCATGAATATTTAATACATTTAGAGCCTAAAGATGGTCCTAAAATAGTACATATTGATGATCCAATGGGAATACCCTCTGAAGAATTTGTAGAATCTGAATTATTACTAATTGAAGAAGAATTAGATGCGAGAACTGATTCGGAGAGTCAAGATGATGTTAAATTTATTTTATGTCCGCACTGCTTTAAAATGATAACCAATCAATACAAAAGATGCCCGAATTGCCACCATGTTATTAAAAAATAGTCAGATTACAAGGTTATAATGAAAGGCCTAAACTATTTTTTTGCGCGCCTCTTTTTGTTTTTCTAGTTTATCTGCAGCCCGTATAATCAAATAACCAATAAGCACCCCCCAAAGAAAGGGCCATATAATTTGAAGCCATAACAACTCTATTGGCATTAAATATCTCGGCGGCGGATGTTGAGGATTATCTGGAGTTGTCCGAATGTAATATGAAAAGGCAGAAGAAATCCACGTAAAAGCCCACGCAATAAAAGTTGCAATTCCTAGCCATTTCCCTTTTTTATAAACTGACTTTTTTTTGAAATACGAGATATAAGTCTTCCAGATTATGACCACCATTACAAAAAAACTGGGCCATACATGAATGTTAAAGCTAGGGCTTCCACCTTCGAAAGGAGGCACATTGAAAAAGACAGCTCCAATAAAACCCGTTAGCCCTGCGAATAGACCCAAAAAATAAAAAGTCGTAGCAAAACCTCCAAAGGCTCGATGAGATCGAAATAGTACATCATTTGTTTTTAAAAGCCCAATTTTCTTCTTTTTAAAAGCAGCATAGTATCCTGTCGCTGCTTGAACAGTAGCGCAAATGCAACCTAACATTGTAATTATCGTATTAAATTCTGCAACTGAATATGTAATCCCACCAGTAGAAGCCATAATAGATCATTTAATATTAAATTATGATTATTTATTAACTTTAAAAAAAAAAGATTGGAAATGGAGAAAAGTGAAGTTTTTCTATAGATCAAAAGGAGAAATTTTATCCATACCCATTTTCTCCTTTAATTCTTCTAATTTACTTCGTTGATCTGCTAAAAGGTTCCAAATAAATTCCGGAATATCTTTATCTTTTTTATACATTGCTTCTACTCTGTCTAGTTTAGCAATTAAATGAGTTGTTCTAATTGAAAATTGAGCAATGTACTCTTTTTTAGGGTAATCTTTGTTGAGATATTGCTTAAACAAATCCCTTAAATCATGATATTTTGGAATAAATCCTACAGGTGTTTCAATTGCATCGAATTCGTTGTGAGTACGGCTTTCTGCCCACATAACCCATACTAATTTATCCAGCATCCCATTCAGATATTTACCATCTTCACCTTTAAGGAAATAATTAGTAGCATAAACTTTAGGACAGACTTTAAGGTTGTTACCAAATTTTCTATGGTTTTCTAAGTATTTTCCTAAAGGAACAACTACAAAATCTAAATTAGCCATAGGCGATGGTCTTCTTACGCCTTCAGCTCCGAGGGTAGCCGATGTAGTTTCTGATTCAATTGAAGCACCGATAAAGACTCCATGCTCCCAACTAAGGCTTTCAAGAACTGGGGGCATTGTATCACTGTCTCTTCCCCCATAAAAAATACCATCAACCGGTACACCATCTGGACTATCTAAGTTTAGGTCGGCGTTGGAGAGTTCTGAAATTCTTATGGTATATCTGGCATTAGGATGAGCATGAGGAATTTCCTTTCCTTTCTCATCCACTTTACCCTTACGCCATTTTCCTGAAAAGTTAAATCCCTTTTTTGGAATTGCTCTTCCCATACCTATCCAAAAAGGAAACTGCTCAGTTATAAGAACATTTGAAAAAATAACCTCACGAGGGCTTGTAACAGCTTTATATATTACAGGATCGTCTTCGGGATTTACATCTTTGATAATTCCAAAAAGACCTTGTTCAATATTAGTTGCATGGGCATACCCATCCTCCCAGGGGCGTAGATAAGCAATATCATCCCCAACAATGGACTGTCCTGGTAACATTGCAGTACTTGTTTTACCACAAGCAGAAGGATATGCTCCACAGAAGTATGAAACTCTATTTTTTCCCTCAGGATGGACTCCGAGAATGAAGTAATGTTCTGCAAGCCAATCTTCATTGTTAGCTTTATGAATCGCTAATCTTAGTGCCAACTTCTTTAATCCTAAGCTATTTCCAGCATATTGATTATTGACAGATAAAACTCGGCGTTCTTGTAAATCCACATATATTCTTCGGTCGTCAAGGTTCTTGGTGACTGGAGGTTTACCCACAAGCTCTCCAGCTGAGTGGATAAAATAAAGAAAGTCATCGGAACCATTTAACTTTTTAAATTCCTCATATCCCTCCCTGTAAAGGATATCTTCTGAATGTGCCACGTAAAATGAATCTGTAATTTGAAGAGCTAGTATAGAAAATTTCGAGTGTTTTGGTCCAAGACAATAGAAACGCACTAAGCATTCTCTTCCTTCCATACAACCATCCATGATTTCTAATATTTCTTTAAGACCTTCATCTCTGTCAACATTATTTATCCATTGGCTCATATATTCTCCTTTAGGGACTAAAACTTTTGTATTTCCTTTATCTCTCGCTTGATCATGATAATCCATTGTAAAAAATCCATCAAAATGAACCGTATGGCCTTCTGTGAAAAGTTCTTGTTCTTCGTGAATTTCAATTGATTTCTGTCTTATATAATCTATATCGTCTTTTAAATCGGTAATGACAGTAACCTTACTTGGTTTACATAGTGCTACAAATTCATTTACAATCCTTAACACATGGTCATTATTTAGAGCATTTAATTTATTGATATTTTCGTCATCTATCACATATCATCACTTTGTTCAATATATTTGTTATTGTGTTTTATATAATTTTTAAAAGTTATACCTATATGAACTTATCTTTAATAACTAAAAAATGTATTCATATAAGCTATACAAAATTATTAAATATTCAATGAACATTAAAAATATTTGAGGTTTTTTGTGATTGGATTAAATAATGTTCATTTCTAGAATGGTTTTTTTTTTAACTTATCGCTATTTGATGAAATTTTTTCATAATATTAGCAAATCTGATATTTTAGGCTTTAAAAATCTCTTTTCTTATCTTGTCTATTATTCTTGGTAAAACTTCATCAGTAATTTGCTTTTTGATCTTCGGCAAAACTACTTCTTTTATTATATTATCAAGCAGGACCATAATTTCTACTTTCACTATTTCAATGATAGCGTTTAGGATAACGTCTCCAATTTCTTTCTTTATATTTAAAGATAGTTGATCCCTTAAAGAGTCTTTAACCTTTTCTATTCCAGATTCTTGAAGCACATCTTTCAGCTTTTTGCTAATCATATCTTTTATATTATCGTTTGTCATAATTTCATTATAAAGTTTTAAAGTTTTTATAAATTATTGAAAGAGCTTCTTCTACTTAAAAGTATGAAATATTACAGCCTAATGTGGTTTAGCTAATTTTATAATCAGTCAATAATATATTAAAGATAATTAATGAACGAATTTTAAAATATAAACAGTTAACGGATGTATATTTTATGCTAAATAGTGAAAATCTCCAAGTAAAAGATGGAAAAAAATATTTTGGGGATGCATGGATGGAAAGAAGAGGAGAGCTTTATATATTACACTTAAAAGGCTCTCCATATGAGATTGGATATCAGCATGGTATTTTGATGAGTGAAGAAATTCGACAAGGTGTTGTGGATCTTTATGCTGATCCTATAGGTGGTGGAAGAAAAACTCATTCTCCATTAATTTGGTTAATTAAACAGTACCTTAATCGCAAAGTATACAAACCAATTGAGAAAGCACAACCTCAACAACTTCTAGACCAATTAAAAGGTATTGCAGATGGAAGTGATGTTTCCTATAAAAAAATTTTTAAAGCAAATCACCATACAGCAGTGATCATGATGATGACTCCTGTGTTAATTAAGCAGAATCTTAAGAAATTTAACAAATTAGGAATACAAATTGGTGCGTGTAGTACATTTGTAGCTACTAAAGAAGCAACTGCTAATGGAAAAACAATAGTAGGAAGAAATACAGATTATTCTGGGATTGAAGGATGGCCCAAATATCAAACAATATTTTTTGTAGAACCTGAGGATGGATTTAAATATGTTCAAATTGGGACCGCAGGAATAATAATGTGGGCACCTGGAATGAATGAGAATGGAATGGTTGTGACCGCACATTATATGATTTATGATGATATTAAACCTAACGGTTGGAGTATTGCAGCTTTTACTGATGAACTCCTTCGAAAAACTGAAAATTTAGATGATGCTATAAATATCTTGAATAATAATCCTAGAGGGGCTTCATGTGGATTCGTAGTCACAGATGGGAAGAATAAAGATGCCTTTGCTGCCGAAGTAAGTACTGGAAAAACCACAATTAGAAGATTGGAAGAAAACAAGGTAATTATGACTAATTTTGCAGTCTCTGATGAGAAACGAGAGATTGATTTTGTCTCAAAATATAATCTTAATGAAGGCAGTCCTGGTCGTTACCTTAGACTCACGCAACTTATAAAAGAAAATTATGGGAAAATTGATCCTTCTTTAGCTGCAGAGTTTATGGGAGACCATATACGGATTACAACCAATACTGAACGGAATGCTTATGGAATACTTGCTGTTAATGATAATGTTAATTCAATGGTTTTTTCTCCTGAAGAATTAAAACTATGGGTTGCGAGCGGCCTTGCTCCAGTATGCAACAATCCGTATATAGGGTTTGATTTTGAAGATGAGATTAATGGTATCCAATCAAGTGTTTCACCTGAGATACTTGAGGGGTATGAGTTTAAAAATCCTAATATAAAATTAGGTATGGAAAAGTGTAACCAAGCATATATTATTTTTGAAGAAAATCCCGAGAACATAGAGGATATTCTTAAGCTACTTCGAGAAGCTTCTAAGTTAGATCCCGATGAGATTATATATCACCAGATGATTACAAAATATTTGATACATCAAAATAATTATGATGAGGCATTGGCAACCATAGAGAAGACAATGAATCTACCACAATCGTTGAATGAGCAAGCTCATAATTATCTCCTTCTAGGTATAGTAAATGATCTTATTAAAAATAGACAAGAAGCCCTTTTATATTATCAGAAAATTGAAAAATTAATAGGGAAAAAAGTTGATAATCCCTGGTTTAAAGTTAACAGAGTGATAGGGGCTTTTGCTCAGAAGTATACTATTAAGCCATTTAGCAAAAAGAATCTAAAAGATAGAACAGTATTAATTGAATTTTCTCAAGGAGCTGGTATCGAATAGTCTATAATATCTCAATAATTTTTATTATTGAGCTATTAACGTGTCCAGATTTTTGAGAATCCTCTTTTGAAATCTTTTAAGGCTATAAGAATGAAAATAAATAAAAAAGAGAAAAATAAAAAATATGTAAAAAATGCTTTTAAGCTTAAGGACCGCCGCTTGATTTAGCGGAAATAATCCTATCGACTCTTAATATTAAATTAGCTAATTCGGTACTAGATTTAATTATATGAATAATTAATTGCGTAGGTTCGATTATGCCTTTCTCCCAGTTATTTCCTATGGTGTTAGTAATAGTATCAATACCCGTCCATTTGTCTGCGTCAGTCTTATGAGCAGCTCTGAGCTCGGTTATATTCTCAATTTCTTCAAGACCTGCATTTCTAATTAACGTTCTAGGAATTTCTTCACACGCAAGAGCAAAAGAAGATACAGCTAAGGACGCTTTTCCACTAATCTCAGTAGCATATGTTCTCAACCTTTTTGCTAGTTCGACATAGACAGCACCGCCTCCAGCGACTAATTTCTTAGTATCCATAATTTTAGCTACCACTGAAAGGACGTCATTTAGAGCAATTTCTGCGGTATCTAGAATCTTATCAAGCCCCCCCCTTAATACAATTGAGACTGCCTTCGGATTTTTACAACCAGAGAGTAGACAATAATCATCATCACCAAGTTTCTCAAATTTTACTAACTCAGCATATCCAAGATCAGCCTCAGATAACCCCGCTATGTCATCAACACGCTGTGCATCTACGGCTTTAATCGCGGCTTTCATATCACCATCGCCTAGACTTTTTATTGCCGCAATTCCCTCTCTAGCTAAATAAGCAGCAAACTTATCAGAGATATCTTGATTGTTGATTATTAATTTGACCCCCAGATCTTTGAAAACTTTCATGTAATCTTGGAGAATTTTATCTTCTTGATCAAGAAATTTTTGAATATCCGCTGGATTAGAAATTCTAATTTGAGCATCAAATTCCGTTTTAACTACATCCAATTTTCTCCTAATAACTGCGATTTTTACATCTTTTAGTATATCTGGCATAGTTGGATTAAGTTTTTCCTTTTTGATATATAACCCATTGATCAACTGAGAATCCTTAAGAGACTTTCCAGGTGATTTTACAATTTTAATGCTTTCTAATTTAGAAAAAGTGTCGTCATCACCCTCACTTATCTGTTTAACCGCTTTAAGTGCTAAATCAGAAAAAAAGTCTTTTAAAGAAGCAATTTCTTTTGAGTTCATTGCTGTAATCGCAGCATTTTTAAGTACGACATCATCATCTATCGAAATTTTTTCAGAAATTTCTTCCAAAATTTTAAGAGCTTTATCAGATGCTAATTTATAGCCATGACTTATGTGTCTAGGATGAATATCTTGTTCAATTAACTCTAAAGCATTACTTAATAGAGCAGCAGCAAAGATCACTCCAGCGGTAGTTCCATCACCTATATCTGTATCAATGGATTTTGCGAGATTCACCATCATTACGGCGGCTACGTGCTCAACATCTAATTTGTCAAGAATTATAGCACCGTCGTTAGTGATAGTTGTGTCTCCTAAACCATCTACTAACATTTTATCCATTCCCTTTGGTCCTAAGGTTGACTTAACGGTTTCAGCAATAGCTACCATTGCGTTAATATTCTGTGTCCTAGCTTCTCGTTCTCGAGTTTCTTCAGTTCCTTCTCTAAGTATTATAATTGGTACGTTAGACATGTTTTATCATTTTATTTTATTTTTTAATAATTTTTTTTTAAAAATTATATATAATGATCTCTAAGTCATAAAATTAAAAAACTTTACGAAAATTTTAGTTTTTTATGAATAGAAGAGGTATGACCTTAAATTTAGAACTTTTAAAACCTAAAGTTGAATATAAGCATTATTTTTATATTCCTTAAGTACCATATTCGAATTAGTACGGATCACATGTTTATGCTCGTTTAATTCTCTAAGAAATTTATGAACATCTTCTGATTCTTTAAATCTACATATTATAGTTGCCGATTGCTCACCAGTAACATTAAAAACCGTACAAATTTCAGGTTTTTCACTTAGTTCACTCAAAATCTCTTCTGTATACTTACCATCTATTTGGAGAGAGATTAGAAATGTAAGTTTATACCCAAGCTTAGTGTTGTTGAGTTTTAGGGTATATCCTTCAATAATTTTGTTTTTTTTGAGTTTAGAAATCCGATTATGGATAGTTCCGATGCTTATTTGAAGTTGTTCTTGTATTTCGCGATAAGATTTTCGAGCATCGTCTTGCAGAATTCTAATAATTTCTTTATCAATATCATCTAATACCTTCTCTTTCTTTACCAACTAACATCCCTCACAAAAATTAGTTTTTTTATTGAGACCAATTTAATTTATGTGTTAATATTTATAAAAATTTTCAAACAAATGAATAGTGTTTAATTTGAAAACAAAATTTTTAATAAAATTCGCTTTTTGTTCATAATAAAATACTTAAGATACTATGACTGGAAAGTGAGATTAAAAGAAATAATTATTTTTTATAGACTTCATCAGGATCAAATACTTTTTCTCCATGATCTTTGAACTCTCCATTGTCATATTCTCTATAGAAACAAGAATAGTGGCCTGTGTGGCATGCTGCGACTTTTTGTTTTACTTTTAATAGAAGAGTATCAGCGTAACAGTCGACAAATACACCTTGTATTTCTTGAATATGTCCACTTTCTTCTCCTTTTTTCCAAAGAGTCTTTCGTGACCTCGAATAATAACATGCGATTCCCGTTTCTAAAGAAACTCTAACAGCTTCTTCAGTGGCAAAAGCCATCATCAGTATTTCATTTGTTTGATAATCCTGAGCAATGACGGGGACTAATCCACCTTCAATTTTAGAAAAATCTAAAATATTGATGAATTTATCTATTTCTTCTTTAGAAAATTTTATCATAGTTATCAAAATTTTTTACATTGTATATATTTTTATTATTATCAACATAAGCAAATTATAGATTATTATGTCAGATGACTTTAAAATTGACCCTTGGAGTTCTTCAAACATTCTAGAAGAGGAATACGATCGTTTAATTAAACAGTTTGGGATCACAGAAGTTGATGAAATTCTTCGGCAAAAATTCCAGACTAACAAGTTTCTTAGAAGAAAAATAATATTTGGACACCGTGGATTAGCCGATATTTATAAGGCGATTGAAACAGAGAAACCTTGGGCAGTAATGAGTGGTATTAAACCATCGGGGCCATTTCATTTAGGAACATTAACAACTGCTTTAGAGATTGTTGAATTTCAAAAAATGGGTGGAAAAGCATATTATTGTATTGCTGATATCGAATCTTGGGAAGATAATGGAATCACCTATGAAGAGGCCGAAGTAAGTGCAGTAGATAACTTAGCAGACATATTAGCTTTAGGATTGGATCCTTCTCCAGATAAAGCATATATTTGGAGGCAGTCAAAAGAACCGATTGTTAAGGATGTCGCTTTCAAAGTTGGTCGTCTTCTAACGCAAAATATGGTCAATGCTATATATGGTGAAAAACCGTTTGGACTTTATCTCGCGGCACTTGTGCAGTGTGGAGACATAGTCTTACCTCAAATCCTGGATGGAATTCAACCTACAGTAGTTCCTGTTGGTATTGATCAAGATCCTCACATTAGATTAACAAGAGATCTCACTCGTAGATATTATAAGGAGCAAAAGGTTGGAGGAAAGATCGTCCAAGAAGAATTTTTCCTACCTGGAGCAACTTACCACAAATTATTGGATGGATTAGATGGAGCAGAAAAAATGTCTAAGCGAAATCCTAATTCTTATTTCACTTTCAATGAACCACTTAAATCAATAGAAAAAAAAGTTATGGGAGCGTTAACTGGTGGTCGTAGAAACAAGAAAGAACAGCAGGAATTGGGAGGAGAACCCCAAATTTGTATGATATATAAAATATTAACTTATCATTTCGAAGAAGATGATGAAAAGCTTGCTGATGATTTTACCAGATGTGTGAAAGGAGAATTAATGTGTGGTGAACATAAAAGAGAATGTGTTGAAAAAGTGGTAAAATTCATTAATACTCATGAAGAGAAAAAAGCTACTCTGATTGATAAGGCAAGAGAGATATTAAAAATTGACTAATTTATTAATTTGCTCTAAAAATAAAAATTGATCTTAAGAAAACATTGATTCAAAAATTTCGGTGACTTCTTCCACAAAGGAATGAAACTTTTCTAATAGATTTTCTTTTAAGTCTTCTTTAATTACAACCGAAATATAATAGGAATCCTGTAGGACTGTTATTTTATGCAAATACGATAACAATTTATCTTCAATGGTAAAGATATTGTAATCTTCCTTATAATCTTCTTCTTGCATTCGTTTAAGTATGAATAGATGTTCCTTGATTGATTTTAGTAATGAAATATATATTTCAGGATCAATTGAATCACTATAAAATTCGCTTATAATAATACCATTAGGATCAAAGAGTATTAGAGAATCGCAGCTGAATTGATTCACGAGATATTTCTCCAACAAAAGCGATAATTCAAAGAATTTCTCATCAAATATGGATAATCCATAAGAAATTAATTGAACTATTGAAATTATATCATAGATGGATGTTTGTTGGAATAAAATTTTGAACATAGGATATTTTTCTATAATACCTTCTCTTAATTCCCCAATGTTATTATTAATTTCCTCAAGGCCTCTTAATTCAGGGTCATACTTATGGAAAGAAACAATAATTGGTACGTCCATTTCATTATCCATAAAATATTGTAAAATAATATCCAAATAATTAAGTGAGGCTTCAAACCTGTCTTCATCTTGAGCATCAATGACGTAAACCAATAAATCAGTACCTGCGAAATATACATCTTGTCTCCGTTGATAAAGACTTCTGTATTTTTCTTGTCCACCCATATCCCAAATATAACAAAGACTACCTAAAAATACTGTTTTATGGTAATCTACCTTTATAGTTGGTTTTAACTCAAGTATCTCTTTTTGAAAGTTATACTTCTTGTCAAGCGCCGTTAGGATTGATGTTTTCCCTGCGGCATCTAGTCCTGAAACGATAATTTTAATAGCTTTTTCCACTGTTTTCACTTGAAATTTGTTATAATTATGAAATTAATTTCATTTAACATAAATATAATTTGATTTCTCTAATTAAATATTATTGATAACTAAAATAATAAATATTAACTTTAGAATATATTAACTTTAGAATAATTTTAACTCCAATTATCTCTATTTTTCCTATAGAATCAAATGATTGTGTGATATCCTAAAGATAATATGAAAATAATATTGAGAAATAGCTTAAAATTACTCCTTAATCATATTCATCTTTTTTAATCACACTTTCTATCTTTCTTTTAATCATTTCTATAAAATAATGGTGATAAGATAATTGATTGAGATAGAGTTAGATATTGATAGGGACCATGAATTTGTGGATAATTTAAATTATCAAATTGGGAAATTATATTCTTTTTATAAGAAAATTCCAGAATTTAACAAGCAATTAGATAAACTAGACTTAGAATTTAATTTAAAAGAAGCAAGCTTAAAAGAAACACTGAGACATTTTGATGAAATTCGCATCAGGGAAGTATATAAAACAGTCATCAGAGAATATGAGGAATTACTAAAAAAAGTATAATTTTCTTAGTAAAACGTATTTATAATTTATTCTCCGATAATTTGACAATAGATTTTCCTTAAACGGGGCTTTTCATCACATTCAATAAAGATAATTTCTTGCCATGACCCCAAGATTAATTTACTATTTTGGAAGGGAAATGTCTGAGATGTTTTTATAAGAAAGCTTCTCAGATGACCTGCTCCATTATGGTCTCCCCAAGTATTATGGTGTTTGTAGTTTTTTTTATAAGGAATTATAGTTTCGAATAACTCTTCAATATCATGTTGAACTAATCCTGGTTCATATTCAGTGGTTGAAATTGCTCCAGTTGAGCCGGCCACATGGACGTTAACTATTCCATTCTTAATACCACTATTACTAATAGCATTTTGCACCTGTTGTGATATATTTATTACATCGCAATAGGATTTGGTTTTTAACTCAAAGGTATCTAAAACAACAGTCATTACTTCATTTCACACTTTTTAAAATATTCGATTTAATTAATTAAGTTTTGATTATATTTTTACCCATTTGAATTTTTATTTTCTGTGTTATTTTTAGCTATTTTTTCATGTGCCTTTTTTAATTCCGTTATATTTGTAATAATTAACATAACTGAGTTAACATAATCCTCACTATAAATTGGAACAAACCGTGTAGTGCACCACGTACCAGCGAAACCTGGAATATCGATAGTTTTAGCAATTCCCATTTCAAAAATCTTTTTAAACGTTTGTTTATACATCTTTTGATTTTCTGGCATTAAAATTTCATAAAAATTCTTTCCAATGGTTGGTTCTTTCATAAAAAGCTTTGGAATGTGGTTAACATATCGTATAATATCATTACGATCAATCATTAAAATAGTGTCAGGGCTATTTTCTAATACTGTGGAAAGTAATTTCTCAGACTCTATTAATTTTTGCTCTGCCTTTTTACGTTTAGTTATATCTCTAGAAATTATAATTCCTTTTGGTTTTCCATTAAGATCCGTAAACTTTTTCCCTCTAATTTCAAGCCAAATCCAAGTTCCATCCTTTTTCTTGTATCGTATTTCCACAGATTCTTCACCGCTAATAACAGCAGTTCTCCACGCACTAACAGCTTTTTTAATATCTTCGGGGTGTACATAGTTTACTGGAGAGAGCCCAATTAAATCTTCGGATGAATATCCTACCATCTTCATATGAACTTCTTCATTGATATATTCATGTCTAAAATTCTCATCAATGACGGATATCAAATCATTTGCATTATCTGTAATAATACGATATTTAGCTTCTGACTCTTTTAATTTTTGTTCCGTAATCTGATCTTTAAGTTCTATTTTCCAAACCTCTTAATAGTTTTAAAAAATTATATCCTTTCTCTTTAAAATTTTATCTTTCATAGAGATCTAATTTTTTAGTGGATATCTCTACAAATCTTTGGAATTTCCAATATATAAATAAATCTTTTTATTAAAGAATTATGGTTTAAGCTTTATTTTTAAATGTTTTAGTTCTATTTATTTCATATCCTCTAAACTTAATATATCTATTATGAAATAAAAATTTAAAATACTCTTCACAATTAGATATACATATTAAAACTGTAATTATTGAGAATACAATGAATGAACGACTTAAAGAATTTCTGAAGAAAATCCACGATTCAAAAAATAGCATCCCAGAATATGCAACCATCATTGTCCGCCCAGGTCAAAACATTAGTGATTTCAAGATAAAAAAGGAAGGCTCGAATATATTCAAAATTATTGCCCATGAAGAGAAAAGAGCAGGTTGGTTTTTACACTCTTATCACATTCCTTTAAAAAATCTAGGAATTTCTGAAGATGCGAAAAATAAGGAAATACTACCGATTTTAAATGAACCACGTGATATAACAAGAGATAAAACTACGAGAGAATTAATGGAAGAAGTTTTAAGAAAATTTATTGAAGTTCTCCCTGAAAAAAAAAAACATTATTTTAAAACTAAGCGTTTTAAGAAGAAGAAGGAATTTAAAACTGGACAACAGCTAAAGGGATTCTAATCACTAGGTCTCAATGGCATACCCGATAAATCGATAGTTTCTCCTTTATTTGGCTTTTTTTCACGATAAGGATTTTTAATATTATCTAATTTTCTCGCAAATGTTATGTATCCTGAGTGGCCAACCATTCTGGTTTCGGGACGAGTGGCATTTGGTTTCACTTGTATCCTTCTTTTAATTAATTCATAGGTGTTAATTTCGATAAATTCGTTCTCTTTTAGGGCAAATGTGGTTTTTTTAACCTGTTCTATTGTGGGTGAAAAAGAAACTATTGTACTACTTAGTTTTAAATATTTTTTAACTATTTCAATTGCTTGCCATGGTTGTGGCATATCTAAGACAACCGAATCAAAATTTTTATGATTTAACTCATCTTCTAAGATATTACCAAATCTTATTGTAACATAATCTTCTAGATTTGCCCTAGCTATATTTTTTTTTGCTCTTTTAAGAGATTTTTCCCTAATATCGTAAGAATAAACATGTCCATTTGGTCGCACATAGTTTCCTAAAATACATGATAATGCTCCAGAACCACTTCCTGCTTCAATAACCATACTTCCCGGTCCTATACCAGAATAAATAAGTATCAACCCTGCATCTTCCGGATAGATTATTTGGGTTTTTCGAGCCATATGAAGAATATAATCCGATGGTAATGGTTTGAGAACAAAAAATTTATATCCGGCAGTTTCATAAGGTTTTGAAAATACGCAAGTCCCAAATTTTCTTCCGATTATGTCGTCAAAGTCTATAATTCCCCTATGAGTGTGAAACGTGCCACCAGGCTTTACTTCCAGTAACCATCTTCTTCTTTCATCGAGAATCAAGAAAATTAAATCGTTTTCTTGTATTAAATCCTCATCCATGATTTGTCCATATTTCCATTTTTTAATAATTTTTAAAAAAAATGGATTATTAACATAATTATAAAAGACTGATTTTATAAATACTTTTTAATGATCTTATCAATGAGTAAAGATAAAACTAACAATTCTCCCATTTCTTTCAAAGATATTACCTTAAAAATCGAAGATTTTAAAGGAAAGAGAGACGAATTAAACAAGAAAACAAAAGAATATATAAATAATTTACAAGAAATTGATTCTGAGATTATTAAGTTATTAAGAACTGCAAAGGATGTATTTAAACGTAAAAGGGATTCTTGGAATAAAAAAGTAAAGGAGCTTAAGGTTAAAAAAGTAGAATATAAAACTCTATTAGATAACCTAATTGAAGAGAAAAAAAAAATCCCTAAAACTAAGAAAAATGGTCCTAAAAAGTTTATTTCGGTAGATCAAATTGAACGCAAAATTGAAAATTTAGAGAGAATCATTGAAACCGAAAATTTAGAAATAAAGGAAGAGAATGATATTGTTGACAAAATCAGAGCACTGGCAGAGCAAAAACAAGAACAAGTTATTGCTCAGGAAAATGATAATTTCTATAAAATTGAAAGAAAAATAGAAATTGTTAAAATTAATCTCAATAAGATTTACGAGAGTTTAAATAAATGGTCGAGCAAGAGTCAAGAGAACCATAAAATAATGCTTGAGATGTATCAGGAAGCAAACGAGTTAAAAGATAAAAAGAAAATAATGGAAGAAAAACTAATAGAAAACAAAAAAGCAGCTGATAATTTCCATGAACAGTTTTTAGAAGTAATGAAGATAAAAAAGAAAAAATTTAAAGGTAAAAAATCTATTAACCGTAGAACAAGAAAAGGAACATGACAAAGATATATAAGTAAACATAATGAATTACTTGAGAAATTGAAGAAAGAAAAACTATCTACAGCTTTAGAAAAACAAAAAGCAGGTAAAAAATTAAATTTGTTTGAAGCCAGGCTAATTTTAGAGCAACATAAGAATTAGGTTTCTCGAATTTAAGTTCTAATTAGTACTTCTTATTTATATTAAAAATTCAATCAAATCGTTTTTTTAAAAAAATTTTAATTTTAGGATATATTTTGTTATGTAATTTTCATTTTTAAACTGGATATGATTAGAATTGAGCAATAAATTATCAGAAATACGGTCTATATTGCAGGAACACCATGAAGAGATTAAAAATGCCATACCTCTTATTGCTTCTGAAAACGTTACTAGTCTTGCAGTACAAGAAGCATGTAATTCAGATTTTTCACATAGATATGCTGAAGGATGGCCTGGCTCCAGAGTTTATGCAGGATGCAAATATATTGACAAAATAGAAATTATCTGTCAAGATTTAATGAAGGAATACTTTCACTGTAAGTTTGCAGATGTAAGGCCAGTTACTGGAGTAATGGCAAACTTAGTGATATATAATGCCTTTACTTCTAGAAATAATGGGAAAATGTGTGCAATGTCAATCCCTAAAGGAGGGCATATATCCCATGCTCCATATCAAGCATCTTCAGGACGCTTAATATATGGAACAGCGGGAACTGTAAGGGGGCTAAATGTTAAATATCTAGCTTTTGATGAGGAAAACATGAATATTGATCCAGATAAATCTATTAAAGTAATTCAAGAATTTGAACCTGAATTAATCTTATTTGGAGCATCTGTTTTCCTATTTCCACATCCTGTTAAAGAATTAAGTGATGTGGCTAAAGAGGTAGGAGCAAACATTGCCTATGATGGCGCTCATGTTGCTGGGTTAATAGGATCTGGATATTTTCAAGATCCTTTACGAGAAGGTGCCGATGCTTTTTCTATGTCATGCCATAAAACGCTTCCAGGACCACAAACGGGAGCAGTAATCTCAGATAGAGAGGATTTAATTGATGACTTAAAAAATGCTGCGTTTCCCGCACTTTTTTCAAATCATCATTTACATAATGTAGCAGGATTAGCTGTAGCTCTTACAGAAATGCTTGAATTCGGAAAAGAATATCACAAAAAGGTAATTGAAAACGCAAAAGCATTTGGTCAAGCTTTATATGAACGAGGATTCAAAATATTATGTGAACATCTTGGATTTACTGAATCTCATCAGATTGTTGTTGATATTGGAGACTTTGAAAAAACGGTGGGGCTTGGAGGAGATATTGAAAGGATACTTGAGGAAGCTAATATAATCATTAATCGCAATCTTCTGCCATGGGACATCAGAGGAGGGGGTGGACCAAAAGGGAAGAAAGGGACAACAAAATTCCGTCATTATATGAATCCGGGGGGACTAAGATTGGGAACATCTGAAACCACACGATTAGGGATGGGAAAAAGCGAAATGATAGATATTGCTGAGTTTTTTAAGAAGTTAATAATTGATAAACAAGATCCGAAAAAAATCCGAGAGGATATAGCAGAATTCAAAAAAGATTTCCAAGAAATTAAATATTGTTTCCAATCAGACAATAAAGCATATGAATATCTAAAATTCTATTAAATATTTACATTTATTATTTATAAAAGAACAATAAAATTTATCTTTTAGAACGTATTTTCATCTATATCAAAATTCTATTTAGAATCGATTTTTTATTATGAATCTCAAAGTTCTAGAAAAGACCGAATATAAATACGTTTTCATCATTGAAGGAATTTCAATTGAAACTCTTAACGCTCTTAGAAGAATTATTCTCAGAGAAATACCAACAATGGCGATTGACGAAGTTATAATCCTAAAAAATGATTCGCCATTATACGATGAAATCTTAGCTCATAGGTTAGGATTAATTCCGTTGACGACTGATTTAGAGAATTATAATCTGCCTAGAGAGTGTGAATGCGAGGGTTTCGGATGCCCACTTTGCCAAGTATCACTTACTTGTGAAATTACAAATTCGACAAATAAACTGCTAATGGTCTATTCTGGAGATATGATCTCCAATGATCCGAGTATTGTACCTGTAAATAATCAAATTCCAATAATAAAAATTGAAAAAAATAGTAAAATAATAGTGGAAGCCTATGCAGTTCTTGGAATTGCCAAAGATCACGTTAAATGGCAATCAGCTTCAAATTGTGCCTATCGTTATTACCCAGAAATTCAATTTGATGAGAGTAAAATTAAAGACTTAAAAGAGAAGGAACTTATTGTAAAAATGTGTCCGGAAAATTTGTATGAACTAAACAACAATTCTTTAAAATTAAAAGATGATTATTGGAAAACTTGTACTGTGTGTAAAGATTGTGAAGAAAACTCTTCCAACGATGCGATAAAAGTAGGTTGGAAAGACGATACATACATATTTTCAATAGAAACTGATGGACAACACTCCTTTGATGTTTTAATTAAGAAAACTTTTGATATTTTTTTGGAAAAAATTAACGAGTTCACAGAAAACCTTGAAGAAATTGAGATAGAAGAATAAAATATCAAAAAATTATTAAAATTTCAATAATTTATTAGATAAAGAATCTTACGAAGAGAAAGTAAAAATGAGTCATCGTATTACTGGTCCAAGCGACTATTATATTCGGAAACTAATTAGAGATTTATGGAAAACCAAAAGAAGGATTTGGAAAAAAGTATCAAAGAAATTATCCGGTTCTAGAAAGGACAGAATTGAGGCCAATTTGTACAGAATTAATAAAAAAACAAAAAACGATGATGTTATAGTGGTTCCAGGAAAAATATTAGGAGTCGGAATTCTGGATCATAAACTCACAATAGCATGTTTGAACTCTTCTAATTCAGCAAAAACGAAGATTGAAGCTTCGGGAAGCAAGCTTATATCGATAGAGGAATTATTAGAGCAAAACCCTCAGGGGGAAAAAGTTAAAATTTTTTACTAAAATTAAAAGAAATATCGAAAAGAGAATTAAATTTATGCAGGAAAGTCTGTTATTTGATGCTAAGAATAAAATCTTAGGCCGGTTTTGTAGTCAAGTTGCTAAAAAAGCATTATTAGGAGAAACTATTGTTATTATTAATGCAAAAGATGCCATCATTAGCGGTACCAAGAAAAATATTCATGAGAAATATTTAGCTAAGTTAAATATATCTACTGCTACAAATCCATTAAGGGGACCCTTCTGGCCAAGACGTCCTGATACATTTATGAGAAATGTTATTAAAAAAATGCTTCCACGGAAAAAGCTAAGAGGAAAAAAAGCTTTAAGACGAATCCATGTATATATAGAAGATATTCCTGAACGTTTTAAAGAAAGATAT
>SDBS01000617.1_pt1 | contig 35040 bp, 26 predicted proteins | sample 2277091 | NCBI WGS metagenome assembly SDBS01 (sample SAMN10404972, study PRJNA504765) | marine sediment metagenome | isolation source: marine sediment core GS10_PC15, 163 cmbsf | place: Arctic Ocean: Southern Knipovich Ridge | collected 2010 | reverse complement strand
CCATGTCAATAGAGGAAGAATTAACCAGTTTATCTCCCAGTAAAGATACCGTGCTCACTATCGGGGTTTTCGATGGGGTTCATCTCGGTCATAAACACCTGCTGTCACAATTAATAGAGCGGGCAAGACAGCGTAATCTGCTCAGCGGGGTGGTAACCTTTGACCCACACCCCCAGGAAGTGCTGTCACCCGAGACCAAGCTAGCCTTCCTGACCGACGTCGACCAGAGGGCGACGCTTCTCAAGAATGAGGGTATTGAAGCTGTCATCATCTTGCCCTTTACTCAGGAGCTAGCTCAGCTCAGCGCCTACCAATTCGTAGGTCTACTGAAGAATTACCTCAGGATGAAGGAGCTGGTAATCGGACCTGACTTTACGCTGGGTCGAGACCGAGGGGGTGGCGTTAATACTCTCCAGACCTTAGGCGAAGACATGGGCTTTACGGTAACCGTAGTGCCTCCGGTAATGATAAATGGTGAAATGGTGAGCAGCACCGCCATCAGGAAGGCACTAACTAGCGGCGACCTGAAAAGGGTGCACGACCTGATAGGCCGCCCCTTTAGCCTGCATGGACAGGTAGTCCGTGGGGCGAGCCGGGGGGCGAAGTTGAATTTTCCCACTGCCAATCTGGATATAAACCCAGAACAGGCTCTCCCCGCCGAAGGCGTTTATGCTACCTGGGCGTATATTAATAACGAGGCCTACGAGTCAATGACCAATATCGGCCGGCGACCCACTTTCGATGGACGCCAGAGCGTGGTAGAAGTTTATATCCTTGACTACCAGGGTAACCTGTACGGACAGGAACTAAAAATTGATATAATAGAACGACTTCGCGGTGAGCAGCAATTTGACACTGCCGAGGCACTAAGGCAGCAGATAACCGAGGATATAAAGCAGGGCAAGGCTATTTTAAGCTCTAGGAACAGGAACTAAGTATGGATAGTGGTGGAAAAGCGATGATTAGTCAGGACGTTAACCGCTTGCTAGAGCGAGGGGTGGCTGAGGTCATAATTAAGGAGGAGATGATAGCGCTCCTGCGCTCCGGCAAAAAGCTGCGACTAAAGGAGGGCTTCGACCCCAGTTTCCCCGACATCCACCTCGGTCATATGGTAACCCTGAGGAAGCTGCATCAATTTCAGGAGCTGGGGCACAAGGTTATTCTCATTATCGGTGATTGGACGGCTCAGATTGGCGACCCCAGTGGTGTTTCGGTCACCCGACCAATGCTGGCCAAGGAGGAGGTTCAGGCAAATGCTAAGACCTATATGGAGCAGTTCTTCAAGATAGTTGACAAAGCAAAGACAGAGGTGAGGTGGCAGAGTGAATGGTTTGGTAAGTTTACCCTGGCGGATGTGATTCAGCTTACCAGCCGGTTTACCATCGCCCAGCTCATGACTCGGGAGGACTTCAGCAACCGTTATCGGGAGGGACGCCCTATCGCCGTGACCGAATTACTCTACCCCTTACTTCAAGCCTATGATTCCGTGGCTGTCCGGGCTGATGTTGAATTTGGCGGCACCGACCAGAAGTTTAACCTGCTGGTGGGGAGGGAGCTTCAATCCATGGTAGGACAGCGTCCTCAGCAGGTATTCCTCGCCCCGCTCCTCATTGGTACTGACGGCAGCCGAAAGATGAGCAAAAGCCTGGGTAACTATATTGGTGTCGCCGAACCGCCGGATGAGATATACGGCAAGGTGATGTCTATCCCTGATAACCTTATTATGGATTACTTTGAATTAGTTACCGACGTTCCCGATGAGGAACTGGGGGAATTCCGTCAGCAGCTTAGCCAGCAAACCGTTAATCCGATGGTGCTTAAGAAGCGACTGGCTAAAGAAATCGTGACCCAGCTCTACGACCAGAAGGCAGCCACTTTTGCGGAGGGGTATTTTGCCATGGTGCATCAACTAAAAAAGGTGCCTGATGATGTAGATACATATATTACTGGTAAAGTATTAGACAGGATTCGTCAAATGTCCAATCTATCACAAGAGCAGATTGATAAGTCATATGTGGATATTAGCAGACTACTAGCGTGGGTCTCTTTAGCTAAAAGCCATAGTGAAGCTAATAGATTGATTTCCCAGGGCGCTGTCAGCATTGATGGAAAGAAAATCACCAGTAAAATCGACATCGTTAAAAGTGGCAGCATCATCAAAGTTGGTAAGCGCCGCTTTGCTAAGGTGATAAATACTGATACACTATCATAGACATAGTAGAGGAGATAGATAATGGAACAGCTGCGTATTCCCGGACCTACCCCCTGCCCCAATGAGATTCTTCAAGCGATGACCAAGCAGATGATAAATCATCGAGGCCCCGAATTCGGGCAGATAGTAAACGGGGTGACCGCCAGGTTAAAGCAGCTATTTCAAACCAAGAATGACGTTTTCCTGCTTACTGGCTCCGGCACGGGTGGTTTGGAAGCCGCTATCGTGAATACCCTATCCCCCGGTGACAAAATACTATCAATATCCATTGGTGTCTTCGGAGAGCGCTTTGCCACGATTGCGGAGCAGTTTGGGGCTGAGGTAATCCCCCTTAAGTTTGAGTGGGGTAAGGCTGCCGATATTGACTCAATACGCCGGGCTCTTGAGACGGAGCCTGAAATAAGAGCGGTGCTGGTCACCCATAACGAAACCTCTACCGGCGTTACCAATGACCTGGCTCGGGTTAACGCCACCGTCAAAGAATTTGATAAGTTACTGCTGGTTGATGCTATCAGCAGTCTGGGCTCCATTAATTTACCGGTAGATGATTGGCACTGCGATGTGGTGGTTACTGGTTCTCAGAAGGGGTGGATGGTTCCCCCTGGTCTGGCGATGGTCAGCGTGAGCGAAGCGGCATGGCAGGCACATGCGGTGGCTAAGATGCCCCGCTTCTACTGGGATTTTACCAAAGCAAAGAGCTACCTGGAGAAGGGGCAAACGCCGTGGACACCAGCCATGTCCACCATATTTGCGCTTTCGGCATCGCTGGAGATAATGATAGAGGAGGGTTTAGCTAATGTCATAGCCCGGCATGCTCAAGTGGCTAAGGCGGCTCGAGATAGTGTAAAATCACTGGGGCTATCTCTTTTTGCTGACGAACACTATGCCTCCAACACGGTTACTGCCATCGCGGCTTCTAATAGGCTTGATGTTAAGAAGATGCTCAAGATTCTAAGAGAGGAGCATCAGATTGTGCTCGGTGGCGGGCAGCAGAGATTAGACGGTAAGATATTCCGCATCGGACATATGGGCTGGGTAACTGAGGACGACATTGAGGTGGTAATATCAGCCCTCAAGGTAGTGCTACCGCAGGCTGGATTTAGGAGTTAGTCAATGAAGGTTTTAGTTACTGAATCTATTGCTGATGAGGGGATAGATATTCTGCGTAGCTGTGCTCAGGTGGATGTTAAGCTAGGGCTAGCGCCAGAGGAAATCCTAGCCGTAATTGGCGATTATGATGCCCTGGTGGTGCGCAGTCAGACTCAGGTGTCAGCTGAGGTTATAGAAGCCGGGGAAAAGCTACAGGTCATCGCTCGGGCCGGTGTTGGTATTGATAACGTTAATGTTGAAGCCGCCACCCGGCGCGGCATTGTGGTCGTTAACGCCCCAACCGGCAACACTATCTCGGCTGCCGAGCACACTATTGCCCTTATGCTCTCCCTAGCCCGCCATATCCCCCAGGCTAATGCCGTGCTTAAATCCGGGTTATGGAAACGAAATGACTTTATGGGCACTGAGGTCAGAAATAAAACACTGGGTATTATTGGCTTGGGTAGTGTTGGTTCCGAGGTAGCTAGGCGAGCGCGGGGTCTGGAAATGAAACTTGTTGCCCATGACCCTTTCATCTCTGTTGACCATGCCCATAACCTGCAGGTAGAGCTGGTTTCTTTTAAACAGTTACTTAAAGAATCAGACTTTATTACCCTCCATCTGCCATTGACCGCATCAACCAAGGGGCTGATTGGGGCTAAAGAACTCGCTTTGGTCAAACCTCAGGCTCGTATTATTAACACGGCTCGGGGTGGCTTAATCGAAGAGGAGGCGCTGGTGAGGGCGATAAATGAAAAGAGGGTCGCTGGCGCTGCTATTGATGTCTTTCTTGAAGAACCAACGACAAGCAGTATTCTTTTTGAAAGTGATAATATCATTGTTACTCCCCATCTAGGCGCTTCCACTACCGAAGCCCAGGCCTTGGTAGCCAAGGATGTCGCCTCCCAGATTAGTGATGTTCTTAGGGGACAACCAGCCAGATACTCGGTTAATGCCCCCTTTATCTCGCCTGAAACGCTAGCGGTACTGGCGCCGTTCATAAAGGCGGTGGCCGCAGCGGGCAAACTGGCCAGTCAGCTGGCTGAGGGACAAATGAATACCATACGAATTAAGTATGAGGGCGAGGTCGCCGATTACAATACTAACGTTCTCAAGGCAGCTATCCTGGGGGGGATACTTGAGGAGGTAAGTGAGGAACGGGTTAACTTGGTTAACGCTAATATAATAGCCGCCCATCGTGGTCTAACCGTGGTGGAGCAGAAGGAAGCCACCTGTGAAAACTATGCCAGCCTCGTTACTATCGAGGTTACCACCAGCACCGTGGTCACTGCGGTAGCGGGAACCGTAATGCGGGGTGAGCTACATATTGTCCGGGTTAATAACTACTGGCTTGATATTGTGCCCACCGGGGGCTATTTCCTGTTTAGCAACCACCGGGATCGCCCCGGTCTCATCAGCGCCGTAAGTAGGATAACCGGTGACGCCGACGTAAATATCAGTTCTATGCATGTCGGCCGCTTGAAACCCCGGGGACAGGCACTGATGGTGTTAGCCCTGGATGAACCCCTATCCGAAGAACATCTCAAGCGGATACTGTCTATCCCCGATGTCTATACTGCCAAACTGGTAAAGCTGTAAGAGCTTACCCAGGAGTGCCTACACCAGCCGGCGAAAGACTAATCCTGATGGCAGTTTGGGATAAAAGTAGGTTGATTTCCGGGGCATCCGCTCACCAGCGTCAGCAATGGCTTTCATCTCTCCTACCTTAACCGGACTTAAGAGAAAGGCCAGCTGGTATTCCTGGTCTAATACCTGGCCTATCGCGTCCTGTGTGTCGTAGCTAAAGGCAAGGGATGTTTCCTCGCTACTGCTCAGTCCCAGCATCTTCTCCAGTATGACATGGTCGAGGATACTAAAATCTAGGCTCTTGTACAGCTCACCGTGGAAGTAAGGCATCATCTGGCTTACGGCATTAAGGTCATGCAGCCTCAGTACCAGGATGTGCTCCGGTGACAGGCCAAAAAGGATGAATCTAACCTGATTTGTATTCTCTTCGGCCAGTAAAGCGTCAACCTGCTGCCAGACACCAGGCGTACTCAGCGGCCACTCCTCTACCTCAAAGAACGACTCCAACTTAGCCCTCAATTCACTTAAGGTGGTTTTTAATATACCCCGAATCAGCCGGTGGGGTGATAAAATGATAAGCCCCGGGTCAGCAAAATCCACCAGCGTCATCATCACAAAATTAAACTCCTCATCTCCAGATACGGCTCCAGAGCAGGCTCGTCTTTCTCGCTGGTAGGTAAGGGCACTCTCATAGCGATGGTGTCCGTCAGCAATATATAGCGGCTTATAAGCTAATTTGGCGCCTATCTGCTTTATAACCTCAGGCTCAGTGATAGCCCAGATGTTATGGATGCCCTCAGTAGCATGGCTTAAGCTAATTATGGGCTGTTTTTGCGCCTCTAGAGTTAGTAGCAAGGAGACCTGTTGTCCCTGGTCGTCAAATAGAACTAAAATTGGGCTGGTATTGACCTGTAGCGCCCATAACAGGCTCAGTCGGTCATCCTTAGGCTTAGTCAGTGTGCCCTCATGAGGGCGAATCACCATCCTGTCCCACTCCTCTAGCCTCACACAGGCGGTTATACCGCGGCGCCGATACTCCTTCCCCTGGTAGATAAAATAGTGGTCATGGAGATAGATAGCCGGCGTCTCGTCTATCTTAAGCACACCCAGCTTCAGCCACTGCTCCAGCATGGCTGCCGAGTGAGTATGCCTATCGTCGGTGCTTACCCCCGGTGGAAACTGCCGCCCATACTCAAGTCTGACAAAGTTATATTCACTGCGGTGATGAAGTTCTTGCGCCATCTCGGGGGTAATAATGTCATAAGGAGGGCAGATAACCGATGAGAGGTCTTTAACTAACAGCTCGTTATAACGCACGCCCCGAAAGGGGCGAATCTCAGCCATGCCTACCTGAACCTTCTTTAACCACGTCTGTATCTTGATGATTCCTTAACACCTTAGTTTACTGTATGCTGTGGCAGAGGCGCAAGTCTCAGTAGGCATCAACATGGTTATGGGTCATACGGGGATATGCTATAATTTGTTAAAGAAGCTGTTAGAGGGTTTAGTGGGGTGAAGGACTTAGACCACATAAGACAGAGAATAGACGGGCTAAGGGGGCAGATTAACCATCATAACTATCGCTATTACGTGCTGGACAGCCCGGAGATTAGCGATGCTGAGTATGACCTGCTGATGCGAGAACTGGAGCAACTGGAGGTGGAGTATCCCCAGTTCTTGACTCCTGATTCACCCACCCAGCGGATCGGCGCTGCCCCGGTGGAAGCCTTCGGCGTAGTTGAACACCCTCTACCCCTGCTGTCCTTAGGCAATGCCTTCTCCGAAGCGGAGCTAGTGGCGTGGTATGCCCGTATCTCAAAATTAGCAGGTCAGGAAGAGTTTAACCTTGTCGGCGAGCATAAGATTGACGGACTGGCGGTAGCCTTGACCTATGTTAACGGGCAGCTAACTACCGGGGCTACCCGCGGTGACGGCTTCCGTGGGGAAAATATCACCCAGAACCTGAGAACTATCCGTAGTATTCCCCTATCGGTGTCTAAAGAGGCCCCGCCTCGGTTTGAGGTGCGGGGTGAAGTTTTTTTACCTAAAGCCGGCTTTGATAAGCTGAATAAGGAACGGGCTGAGGAGGGGCTACCCCTTTTTGCCAACCCCAGGAATGCGGCGGCGGGCTCAGTGCGTCAGCTTGACCCCCGCATCACCGCCAAGCGCCCGCTGGATATATACATCTATATGCTGGGCTATGCTGAGGGTGAGCCAACACCCCCTACCCACTGGGAAACTATGGCCTATCTCAAGTCGCTCGGCTTTAAGGTAAACCCCAATAACCAGCTACTTACCGATATCGGACAGGTTGAAGATTATTATAAAACCTGGGGAGAGAAGAGGGAGAGCCTACCCTATGAAGCTGACGGCATCGTGGTTAAGGTGGATTCGCTTGAGCTACAGGAACGCTTGGGCGATATTGGCCATGAGCCACGGTGGGCGATAGCCTATAAGTTCCCGGCTATTCAGGGCACCACCCGCCTGAAGGAAATTGGCATCAGTGTCGGTCGAACCGGCACGCTTAATCCCTACGCTATTTTAGAGCCTGTCTCAGTAGGCGGTGTAACTATCAAGCAGGCGGCGCTACATAATGAAGATGACATCAGGCGTAAGGATATCCGTATCGGTGATACCGTTATTGTCCAGCGGGCGGGTGAGGTGATACCCGAGGTGGTGGGGCCGGTAGTAAGCAAGCGCACCGGCCAGGAAAAGGAGTTCAGCCTATTAGAGAAAATATTCGATACGGAGAAGGAGCGCCCGGCATGCCCTGAATGCAAGGCTGGGGTGGTTAAGCCTGAGGGTGAGGTCATGTATTATTGCTCCAATGCTACTTGCCCGGCTCAGGTCCAGCAACGACTGGAACACTTTGCTTCTCGTGGGGCCATGGACATCAGAGGTATCGGTGAGCAGATGAGTGCCCTGCTGTTAAGAGAAGGCTTGGTTAAAGATGTAGCCGACCTGTACTACCTTACCCCAGAGAAGCTGGCTGGGCTGGAACGGATGGGGGATAAGAGTGCCGATAATATTATTAACGCTATAGATAGTAGTAAAATACAGCCTCTAGCCAGGGTCATCTTTGCCCTGGGGATACGGCACGTTGGAGAGGAGATGGCAGAGCTTCTAGCTAAAGAGTTTCTTAGCCTTGATGAACTGGCTAAAGCTTCCAAGGAGAGGTTCATGTCTGTTTCCACCATCGGGCCTAAAATCGCCGATAGCATTATCTCCTTTTTCCAGCAGGAAGAAAATAGGAGAATTATACAAAGACTAAAGGATGCCGGGGTAAATCCGAAAGAAGAAAAGGCCAAACCTGAAGAACTACCGTTGGCTGGGCAGGAGTTTGTCATTACCGGCCGTCTGGACAGATTTAGCCGGCAGGAAGCGGAAGCCCGGATAAAGGCTCTCGGAGGCACAGCCAAAAGCGATGTTACTCGCAAGACGACGTGCCTGGTGGTCGGTGCTGAGCCTGGTTCAAAGCTAGCCCACGCCCAGGCACTGGGCATAAAACAACTCTCCGAAGAAGAGTTCCTTAAATTGCTGGAGGAGAGAGACAGAGATAAGGTAATATCTCTGTATGGAAGGGAAAAATAATGCAGTACGAAGAAGCAGTAGCAGAGTACCGGTGGGTTAAAGAGAATATAAGATACGCTTTTTCATACTGGGGTGATACTGAATATACCCTAGCCAAAAGGAGTGGACACTGCGGTATGAAGGCTGAGCTTCTGGTCTCAAGACTCAGGGAGCGGGGTATTGAAGCCAGGTATGTGGAGGGGAGGCCCTCGACAGGTAACCTCCCGATGGTGAAGGTAGCCCCATTCAATGTTCATTTTTGGGTAGAGGCCAGGGTAGATGGCAGGTGGCTTACCCTTGATCCCACCCCCGATGGTGGTATCGTGGGTTTCTCCGGTGATACCGAGCCGGGGAGTCATCTGGTACGTCCCGATTACATAACTAGGTGGGATGAGATTCCTCTCTGGTATAAGGAGAGTTATAACCACCCTCTGGTTGCCCCACTAAGGTGGATATCCAATATTAAGCTGGCTTACCACCGTAAGGTGGGTATGTGGGTATATAGAAACAGCCGTAAAGCCCCGGGCTGAAGTAAGGGTGAAAAAATGAAACTGATTGTGGGGTTGGGTAATCCAGGGCGGGGTTATGCTCATAACCGTCATAATATAGGATTTATGTGCCTTAGTCACTTTGCCCGAAGACAGGGCATCCGATTTGATAAAAGGCAGGGGAAAGCTCGAACTGGCATCGGTGAGGTAGCCGGTAATATCGTGATTTTAGCCAGGCCCCAGACCTTTGTGAACCTGAGTGGCCAGTCGGTTAGTCGGCTGGTGAGGAAATTTGATATCGGCCCAGGTGACCTCTTCGTCATTCATGATGACCTCGACCTTTCCCTAGATAAAATCCGCATTCGCCACGGTGGTAGCTCCGGGGGGCATAAGGGAGTTAGCTCTATTATCGCTTCGCTGGGCAGTCAGGATTTTACTCGTCTTCGGGTGGGAGTTGGACGACCAGCGGCAACCGAGGACTCTCTCCAGCCCGGTGAGGATATAATCAACTATGTGCTCAGTAATTTCGCCCCGGAAGAAGAACAAACTGTCACCCAAGTTGTACCCCGGGTGAGCGAAGCCATCCTCTGCCTCCTCACCGAAGGTCTTGCATCAGCCATGAATAGGTATAACTAGAGATTATTCATCACGGGAAACTTGAAGAGACCTCACCTGCTCAAAACTAATAATCCTTCTTCTATGAATAAGTGGCAGGAGACGATGGCTATATTTGCTCACTCATATTGAAAATAAATGGCTTGACTTTCATAATTTTTGTAGTATAATATCTTCTGTATTAGGTAGTTCTTACGTGACCTTGTAACATACCTAGACTTGTAGTATATTTAGAGCAGTAAGCGCAGTTTGTAGTTTGATGTGAAGTAAAGGATAATCTAAAGTTATTAAGTGGCCGAGTTTTCCGGGAGCCAGTAAAGGAGGTAGAAATTGGACGAAGTTGCCCTAAGAATGACCAATATTAATAAGTCCTTTGGAGGGGTGCAGGTATTATATGATGTCTCGTTTGATGTGCGTGCGGGTGAGGTCCATGCCCTCCTTGGCGAGAATGGTGCCGGCAAGAGTGTGCTGATGAAAACTTTGATGGGCGTGCATCGGCCAGATAGTGGGGATTATATTGTTTCTGGTAAACACGTTAGATTTAACAACCCTACCGAGGCGCAGCGTAACCACGTTTCCATGGTTTATCAGGAGTTTGGGCTGGTAAAATATCTCACCGTTGCTGAAAACATCTTTATGGGCCGGTTGCCGTCAAGACGGGGCATGATAAGATGGGGTTACACCAGGGAGCAGGCTGTTGGGGTTCTGGAGAGTCTGGGCAGCGATGTCCCCCCTACCGCTATTGTCGGTGATCTGAAGGTGGCTGACCAGCAGGAGGTTGAAATTGCCCGGGCGCTTTCATATGACCCGGTGGTTTTTGTTATGGATGAGCCATCGTCTGCCCTCTCCTATGATGAGATCGGCCACTTATATGAACTTATTAACACGCTGCGCGCTAGGGGCGTGGCTATGGTGTATATAACTCACAAGCTGAACGAAGTCTTCGATATTGCTGATAGGTGCACGGTCATCAGGGATGGATCTATCGTGGGCACTTATGACATCAGTGCATTGGATATCTCGACACTGGTAGAAAGGATGACCGGGAAGAAGGTTAGTGCCGAGATTGTCCGAGAGGACATATATAAGAAATCGAAGGCTAATATAATTGAGCTTCAGAATCTCGAGGCAAGAGAGAAGGGAAAGGTACTGTTTTCCGATATTAATCTGACGGTGGGAAAAGGGGAAATTGTTGGTATAGCTGGGCAAATAGGTGCCGGCAAAACCGAGCTGGGTAAGACAATCTTTGGTGCCTTACCGAAAACTACGGTGATAACGGGTAAGATGATATTTGACGGTGAAGAGATAGCCTTTAAAGGCCTTAATCCCTCTAGTGCCAAGAAAATGGGTATCGGTTTTGTGACTGAGGACCGTCAGGCGGAGGGTATGATAATTGAGCAATCGGTACTTTTCAACACCATTTTACCGGCTTTCCACCGGGTAACTAGAGGTTTTGTGATAATTGGTAGACTAGCTCGAGATATGGTGCGGGGTATTATTAAGGATGTGGCTCTTCGTCCCCCGGATCCTAATCGGCTGTTGAAGTTCTTAAGTGGCGGCAACCAGCAGAAAGTAGTGCTTGGTAAGTGGCTTGCCGCCCAATCAAGACTCTTGATCCTAGATGAGCCAACACGCGGTGTTGATGTTGGCGCCCGTGAGGAAATATATGACGTAGTGCGTCAGCAGGTGAGGGAAAAAGGGCTGGGCGTACTGCTCTTTTCATCGGACCTCAGGGAGATTATGCTCGCGGCTGACCGAATTATAATTATACGTCTGGGGAAAATCACCCATGAGCTCTTACCTCATGAGACCTCGGAAAAACAATTGCTCCACTTCGTGCTGGGTGAGGAAGAGGCGGGAGAAGCAGCAGGCGATAAGAAGGAATAAACAGTCTGGCATTAATTTAGCCGGTTACGGTGTAGGATTTTAGGCTACTGAGGGGTAGACTCTTGGTAGTCTTATTGTTTAAGGATAAAAGGAAAATAGAGCGGATAAGCCTAAGGCCTCAATCTGCTACCAGTTTTTGCCCGGCAAGGAAGGCCTGGCGCAGAGCTTCAGGGTGTTTGGCTATCGCTGCCTTTCCATCAATTCCGGGGAATACTAACGCTCCAGCACAGGTGATATCTATGACCTTGAACAGGGTCTTTACGATAGCTAGTGCTGGCTCAAACAGGTTGGCTATCTTTAGGGCGCCAACGGAAATAAACAGCCCCTTTCTCTCTCGGCTGCTATCCAGTGGTGGTATTTTAAGCACGTATTTTCTTGCCCATAGTGCCTGACAGCGGTCAATCATTGCCTTCATCTGAGCCGTGGGGCCCATAAACTGGATGGGAGAAGCCAAAACTACTCGGTCAGCCTGCTTAAGCTCACGGTAAACCATCTGCATATCATCCTCTATGCGGCACCGGCCTGTCTTGAGACAGGCATCACAGTGCTGGCAGGGGGTAATCTTAAGGTCGTTAAGGATAATGGTCTTGACCTCAGCCCCGCGGCTGGCGGCACCCTTCATGACCTCAGCGAGCAGGAGGTCGGTGTTACCACCTCGCCGCGGACTACCGGCAATCCCGAGAACCTTCATCCAAACCCTCCACTATTAACCTCTCAGGCACAGTTTTAGGCTTCCTCTTCTAGTTCCAGTCTATCCTCAATATAACTCAGGATTTCCTGCTCCCTGGCTGACATCTGGTGCCTGAGTTGTGGCGTTTCATCCTCATGCCCCAGGAGATGGAGCACCCCGTGAGTAATAAGAATGGCGAGCTCCCTTTTTATGGAGTGTTTGTGCTCCCTGGCCTGTGTCACCGCTTGCGGGTAGGAGATAATTACTTCACCAAGGTGCCACACCCCGTCAGGGGGTAGAACAAAAGGAGAAGGCTCTCCCCCAGCCGGTAGCATAGAAAAGGCGAGCACATCGGTGGGGGCATCCTTACCTAAGTAGCTCCGGTTTAGCTCCTGCACCCTCTCCTGACGGGCAATAACCAGCCCAACCTCTACCTCAGAGCTAATATCTTGTGCAGTGAGGACTTGCTTGACTACACTTTGAAGCCAAGCGACCTCTAGGTGTTCCTTAAACCCCTCATCAATCAGAACGTTAATCTCCACGAAAACAATAATAACACAGGTCAGGATGCGAGCCAAATAGGGAGTCAGGTTCTCTTTTAGGTAGTGGGTAAAGAAAATCGGAGACAGAATTTATATGTTACCAGTAATACGGGGTAGTGAGCATTTGACTTTTCGCTGAGACTGGGTTAAAATGCTTACGCCAAAATACTTATTTGGTGACCAGCAGGAACCAGTTCTGTAAATCTAGGTGCTTTCCCCAGAAGTCTCACTCTTAAGCTATGCCAAAAGGGGTTTCAGTGAGCGATGAAGATTGCGATTGGTGGCAAAGGAGGAGTCGGTAAGACCATGCTGGCTGCCCTGCTTTCCAGGGCGTTCGCTGGGTCTGGTTATTCGGTAATAGCCATCGACGCTGACCCTGATGGTAATCTGGCGGCCACCCTTGGCTTTCCCCATCCGGAGCGGATAGTTCCCATATCTGAGATGAGTGCCCTTATTGAGGAAAGGACGGGGGCACCGTCGGGTAAAAGTGGCGGCTTTTTCCGGTTAAACCCCAAGGTTGATGACCTACCTGATGAGTATTCCCAGGAACACCATGGCATTAGGCTAATGGTAATGGGACGGCTCAAAAAGGGCGGTAGTGGTTGCTATTGCCCGGAAAATGCCTTACTGCGTGCCCTGGTGACCCATCTGCTGGTCGCCAGAGATGAAGTCATCATTTTGGATATGGAGGCGGGGATTGAACACCTGGGGAGGGCAACCGCCAAGGCGGTGGACAAACTGATTATAGTGGTGGAACCAGGCCGGCGAAGCGTTGACTCGGCTTACCGGGTTGATAAACTGGCTAAAGATATTGGCCTTGAGAATATTGCCGTGGTCGGGAATAAGGTTCGTAACCCCGGAGACAGGGAATTCATGACTTCCAGCCTGGTGGGCTTCGAATTTCTCGGCTTTATTCCTTACGACCAGGCCATAGTTGATGCTGATATGGCTGGTCTTTCTTTTCTTGACGCCAGTCAGCAGGTCAACCAGGCGGTGAGAGACATCTATCAGGCTCTATTAACTACCAGTGCTACTGGAGCCCGGTAAAACGCCAGATTTAAATATAGGTAGTGAGATTAGGGAGGGTGAAGTTACGGTCGTCATCATGGAGATTTTAGTGTCGCTTTGAAATTCTGAGTAGCAAATTTGAAGTTATATAAGAGGTTCCCTAAATAACAAAGAGAGGAAAAGGAGGTCCCGGTGGCTTACGATGCGGTAAAGATGAAGGATTGGCAGATTGCCGAAGCAGCTGAAGCCAACATGCCCACTCCAGATGAGTGGCGAGAGAGACTGAACTTGGAGAAGGACGAGATAATCCCTTTTGGGAGGATATGCCGGCTGGATTTCTTGAAGATTATTGAGCGACTAAAGGATAAACCAGACGGCAAGTATATTGAGGTGACGGCGATAACGCCCACCCCGTTAGGTGAGGGAAAAACGACGACCACAATGGGTATCCTGGAGGGTATGGGAAAGCGGGGACTGAATGTGGGCGGCTGTATCCGCCAGCCCTCAGGTGGTCCCACCATGAATATTAAGGGAACTGCTGCCGGTGGCGGTAATGCCCTGCTTATTCCCATGACCGAATTCTCCATGGGTCTTACCGGTGACATCAATGATATTACCAATGCTCATAATCTGGCTATGGTTGCCCTTACCGCCAGGATGCAGCACGAGCGTAACTACGATGATGCGCAGCTGGCTAAGCGCACTGGTATGCGTCGCCTAGATGTTGACCCGACGCGGGTGGAGATGGGCTGGGTTATGGATTTTTGTGCCCAGAGTCTCCGAAGCATCATCATCGGTCTCGGTGGCCGAATGAACGGCTATATGATGCAGTCCAAATTCAGTATCACGGTGAGTTCTGAGCTTATGGCTATGTTATCAATTGTCCGGGACCTGGCTGACCTGCGGGAGAGAATGGATAGGATTACGGTTGCCTTTGATAAGAAGGGTAATCCCGTTACCACGGGCGACCTGGAAGTGGGTGGCGCCATGACTGCCTGGATGCGGAACACCATTAATCCCACCCTGTCCTGCACGGTGGAGTATCAGCCCTGCATGGTGCATGCCGGTCCGTTTGCTAATATTGCGGTGGGTCAGTCCTCTATTATTGGCGACCGCGTTGGGCTGAAGTTATTTGATTACCACGTTACCGAGAGCGGCTTCGCCGCCGACATCGGCTTTGAGAAATTCTGGAATGTTAAGAGCCGCTTGAGTGGTCTCAAGCCGCATGTCTCAGTGCTCACCACTACCATCCGAGCCCTGAAAATGCATGGTGGTGGGCACAAGGTAGTCGCTGGTCTGCCTCTGGCCGATGAATATACCGAGGAGAATCTGGGGCTCTTGGAGAAGGGTATCTCAAATATGCTGCATCACATCAATACCATCAGAACCTCCGGCATCAATCCCGTAGTGTGTATCAACAGCTTCTATACTGATACCAAGGACGAAGTGGCTATGGTCAGGAAGGCGGCCGAGGCGGCGGGGGCCCGTTGTGCGGTCTCCACCCACTGGGCTGACGGTGGTGACGGTGCCCTGGAGCTGGCTGATGCCGTGAAGGAAGCCTGCGAGGATGAGAATGAGTTTAAGTTTCTGTATCCCCTGGAAATGAAGCTGAGGGAGCGGGTTGACAGGATTGCCAGGGTGGTCTATGGGGCTGATGGCGCATCCTGGAGCCCTGAGGCTGAGGCTAAGGCCAAAAGTTTTGAGGCTGATGCCAGGTATGATGACTATGCCACCATGATGGTAAAGACGCATCTTAGCCTTACTCACGACCCGGCGATTAAGGGTGTCCCCAAGGGGTGGACACTGCCCATCCGTGACGTGTTAATCTATTCCGGGGCAAAATTCCTCTGTCCCTGTGCCGGTACCATCAGCCTGATGCCGGGAACCTCTTCCAATCCGGCTTTTAGAAAGGTTGACGTCGACGTGAAAACGGGGAAGGTCAGTGGGCTTTTCTAGTATTTCTCGATGGTTGCTATAACGCTGGATGTAGATGACGAGCACAAAGAAAAAGCTAAAGATTCACTTCAACCCGGATAATATTGATATTATCGTACCAGAAGGCGAGAGTCTGCTGCGGGCGGCGATGTCGGCTGGGGTGCATATCAATGCTGCCTGTGGGGGTAATGGCGTTTGTGGTACCTGTAAGGTATTGATTAAGCGGGGGGGGGTGGAGAGCACCCGCAGTGAAAAGCTCTCTCCTGAGGAATATGAGCAGGGCTACCGGCTGGCCTGCCAGAGTCGGGTAATTACTGACCTGGTGGTTGACATTCCTCTAGAATCACGGCTGGAGACGGCGGTACTCAGCCGAGAAGCGCAGGTGGTGGAGGGTGGTCCTAAAGCCGCTGAGGCGATAGCCACGGGGTGGAGTTTTAACCCACCCTTAAATAAGTGTTATGTTGAGCTCTCGTCACCAACCCTCAAGGATAACGTTAGTGATCTTTCCCGATTGCTAAGAGGCCTGAAGCGACGGTGCAACCTCAGGAATGTATCGGTAGAATTTGATGTCGTGAGAAAACTACCCCCAGTTCTGCGGAAGAAAGACGGGCGGGTTACGGTCACAACTCTGGTTAAGGCGGTCAAGACCAAGGCCGACAAGCGTAAGCCAACCATAATAGAGGTAGAGCCGGGGAATACTGCCCGGAAGCACTATTCCCTCGCCTTTGATATCGGCACCACTACTGTCTGTGGCCAGCTACTTGACCTGAACCGGGGCCGGGTCATTGCCGAAGGTATGGCTTACAACGGGCAGATAAGCTATGGGGCCGATGTTATTACCCGCATCGCCTATTCTCAGACACCTGGAGGTCTTAAGAAGCTGCAGCAGGCAGTGGTAGCTACTATTAACCAGATTATCGCTGAGCTATTTACCCAGAGTCAAATTGGTGTTGAGCATATCGGGCATATGATTGTAGCCGGTAATACGGTAATGACCCATATTCTCCTTGGGCTTGACCCTAAGTATATAAGGTTAGCCCCCTACACACCGGTGGCTAGCTTCATTCCCCCGGCAAAGGCAGGCTCCCTGGGTATCAGGGTGGGAAAGCATGTTTATCTCTTTACCTTTCCCTCAGTAGCCAGTTATGTTGGAGGTGATATCGTTTCCGGGATTGTGGGGGTCGGGGTACACCAGAGGAAAACCCTGACGCTCTATATGGATATCGGCACCAATGGAGAGATAGTGATTGGAAATTCAGACTGGATGGTAACCGCCGCCTGTTCCGCCGGTCCCGCCTTTGAGGGTGGGGGTATAAAGCACGGTATGATAGCGGCTAGCGGGGCTATCCAGGACTTTGCTATCAGCCCATCAAGTTTAGAGCCCGAGCTTCAAACTATCGGTGAGGAGAAACCGAGGGGAATCTGCGGCTCGGGTCTGATAAACATTATTGCCGGCCTACTGGAAGCTGGGGTTATCGGTCAGAACGGTAAGTTCAATACTGACCTTGCCACCAAGAGAATCAGGAAGGGTAGCGATGGCTACGAATACGTTCTTTCCTGGGCACGCGAGACCCAGACTGGTAGGGATATTGTCATCACCGAGGTGGATATTGACAATCTTATTCGGGCCAAGGCAGCCGTGTATGCTGGCTACCAGACACTAACTAAAAGCGTGGGCATTAGCTGCTGTGATACCTTAGAGCAGGTTATCATTGCCGGTGCCTTTGGCAGTCACATTGACATTGAAAAGAGTATTACCATTGGCCTCCTTCCCGATATTCCTCAGGATAGATTTATCTTCGTCGGTAATGGCTCCCTGACTGGAGCCAGGTTAACCTCTTTCTCTACTGACCTACTTGATGATGCCAGAAAGGTAGCCCTGATGATGACCAACCTGGAACTCAGCGAGAGGGCTGATTTTATGAATAATTATGTGGCGGCTCTGTTCCTACCCCACACCCATGGGGGTGAGTTCCCCAACGTGAGTAAGCGGCTGGCTAAACTACAGGGTAGTAAGCTGGGACGGAGGCTGGCTATTTGACTATTTCTATCGCCGTCGCCGGAAAGGGTGGTAGCGGGAAAACCACAGTGGCTAGCTTAGTCATCCGTTACCTTATGAGGAATGGTTCCGGACCAATTTTGGCGGTTGATGCTGACCCTAATGCTAATCTGGGCGAGAGCCTGGGACTAGGAATAAAAGAGACCGTCGGCTCCATAATCGCCTCTTTTAATGAGGAGAAGATAAACATTCCTCCCGGAATGACTAAAGGGGTCTACCTGGAGTATAGACTAAACCAGGCACTGGTTGAAAGCCAGAGCCTGGACCTGATGACGATGGGCCGGGGTGAAGGCTCGGAATGCTACTGTTATCCTAACCTTATCCTGCGGAAGTTTATTGACGCCCTGGCCGATAACTATGCCTATGTGGTTATGGATAATGAGGCTGGGATGGAGCACCTGTCACGGAAAACCACTCAGAATGTTGATGAACTATTGATAGTGTCCAACCACTCGGTGAAGGGGGTGCGGGCGGTTGCCCAGATAGCAGAGCTGGTCGCTAAGCTCAAGTTGTCGGTGAAAAGGCAATCGGTGATAATCAATTTCGCCCCGCCCCAGTTAGGCCCTCTTATCAAGGAGGAACTATCCCGCCTGAAACTTACACCTCTAGCTACCGTACCTTTAGATGAGGCAGTATCTAAGTATGACCTTGAGTTGAGGCCTTTGCTTGACCTACCCGATAGCTCCCCGGCAGTTAAGGCGGTTAATGATTTAATGGCTGGGCTGCTTAATTAGGCGGTGGTAACTATTATAGAAGGGGTATTAGAGGTCCCGGAGACGGTCGGGAGCTAGAATAAGTATCTAAGGGAGGCGAAAATGCCAGCACAGATTATTAGTGGTACCGAGATTGCGAGACAGATTCGTGAGGAGCTGAAGGAGGAGATAGCCAAGCTTAAAGAGCAGCATAATCTCATACCGGGACTGGCCACTGTCTTGGTGGGTGAGGACCCGGCATCTCAGGTTTATGTTGGGCAGAAGGAGAAAACATCTAAGGCTCTGGGTCTATATTCAGAAAGGTACGACCTGCCGGCTGATACCAGCGAAGAGGAACTCCTAGCTCTAGTTGATAGACTAAATAAAGACCCCAAGATTCACGGGATTTTGGTGCAATTACCCCTGCCCAAGCATATTAATGGAACCACCGTCCTGTGTGCCATTAACCCCCAAAAGGATGTTGATGGCTTTCACCCGGTAAATTTGGGCAAACTGATGATTGGGGAGCCCGATTACCTGCCCTGCACCCCACATGGAATACAACAGCTCCTAGTTAGGTCTGGGATTGAGATTGAGGGGGCGGAGGTGGTAGTGGTCGGTAGGAGCAACATTGTCGGTAAGCCGATAGCCAATATTTTACTCCAGAAGAAGGAGGGGGCTAATGCCACGGTTACGGTATGCCATACCCGGACCCGAGATATTTCACTTCACACCAGGAGGGCTGATATAATAATAGTAGCCGCTGGTAAACCCAAAGCCCTCACCGCTGACATGGTCAAGGATGGGGTAGTGGTAATTGACGTCGGCGTTAACCGGATAGGGAAGACTGCCGAAGGTAAAGCCATCCTGGTCGGCGATGTGGATTTCGATGCCGTTAAGGAGAAGGCTAAAGCTATCACCCCGGTGCCTGGGGGGGTAGGACCAATGACTATAACTATGCTCATGCTAAATACTTTAAAGGCGGCCAAGCTGGCGGCCGGTTTGATATAGAAAGGGGGAAAGACATGGAATATAAGATTGAGGAGACGAGTGCTCCCGGCAGAGATAAGGTGGAGGTGTTAGGGGCAACCTATGAGGAGGGTAAACCTGACGGTGAGGAACTCGGAAAATGGAGGCAAAAGCTGAATAGCCGCGAGGAGAAGCTCAAATACCTAGAGACCGGTGAGAGATATTGGTACGGAAAAGACTGGTACGGCAGTGAAAAGAGAAAGAATCCAGCTTAGGTAAGGTGGTGAGAAATGGCATTTGAAATTTCAAAAACCCAGTATAGTGGTCAAATTAGAGAGATAACACTCGGCAAGGGGGATAAAGCGATTACGGTTGGTGGTGAGACCTGTTACCCTTTCTACCTATTTGAGGGCGAGATGCCACGCTTGCCCAGAATAGCCATGGAGGTCTATGACTGCCCGCCTGAAGAGTGGGCGCCGGCAGCTCTGGAGCCCTTTGCCGGGGTAACTGATGACCCGGTGGCCTGGGCAAAAAAGTGTATCGATGATTACGGGGCGGAGATGATCTGTCTGCAGTTGGTAAGCACTGACCCCAATGGTCTTGACCGCGGGGCTGATGAAGCTGCCCAGGTGGTCAAGAAGGTGGCTGATGCTATTACCGTCCCCTTAATCGTCTGGGGTACGGCTAACCAGGAAAAGGATACCGAGGTACTAAGAGTGGTCGCTGAGGTCTGCCAGGATAAGAGACTGATAATCGGACCGGTTGAGGAAGGTGACCACAAGAAGATTGGTGCCTCAGCGATTGCTTACCAGCATACGGTGATTGCGTCATCGCCGATAGATATAAACCTGGCTAAGCAGCTTAATATCCTACTGGGTAATCTGGGCGTCCCTGATGAGCTGCTGGTAATTGACCCTACTGTCAGTGGCATCGGCTATGGGATTGAGTATTGTTACTCAATAATGGAGAGAATGAGGATGGCGGGGCTAACCCAGCAGGATGATAAGCTCCAGTTTCCTATTATCTGTAATATAGCTAGAGAGGTGTGGAAGACTAAGGAGGTGCATATTCCTACTGAAGAAGACCTCACGCTGGGTGATGCCAAAAAGAGAGGCATCCTGATGGAGGCAATGTCGGCTATGGTAATGCTTCTGGCAGGAGGCGATGTGGTGATTATGAGGCATCCTGAGGCAATAAGGTTGATTCGGGAGATGATGGCGGAACTAGCTGCCTCCTGAAGTAATTAGTCATTTAAGTTAGCAGTTAAAGGGAGGGGAGAAAGATGGCAAAAGGTGAAATTAAAAAGAGTATTGATGAAGCTAGCCTTGAGATGATAGACAAGGCAGCCAGAGACGGAGTTAATACCGCCTTTGATAGAGCCGAAGCGATGAGACCATGTCCCATAGGGGTTGATGGCAGCTGCTGCAAAAACTGTGGGATGGGACCCTGCCGGGTACCTCCCCCTAAAGGGAAGACAGAAACGCCAGAGGAGAAGCGGAAGAGAAGGGGTATCTGTGGGGCGACGGCGGAGACTATTGCCGCCCGTAATTTTATCCGGATGGTAGCTAGTGGGGCGGCAGCCCACTCTGACCATGGTCGGGGGGTAGCCGAGCTCTTCCTAGCCGTAGCCAAGGGCGAGGCACCGGGCTATGAAATCAGGGACGAGCAGAAGCTGTTGCAGCTGGCTCTGGAGTGGGGGGTGGAGATTGGAGACCGCAGTAATCAGGAGATAGCGATTGATATTGGGGAGATAGCTCTGGCTGAATTTGGGAAACAGGGAGGTGAGTTACGGTTTCTTAACCGGGCACCCCTAAAGCGCCAGGAGCTATGGCGGCGGGAGGGGGTTGCCCCGCGAGGTATAGATCGGGAGATCGTGGAGATAATGCACCGAACCCATATTGGGGTTGACCAGGACTACCACAACCTGCTTAAGCAGGGCGTCAGAGTTGCCATAGGCGATGGCTGGGGTGGCAGTATGATTGCCACTGAGCTTCAGGATATCCTTTTCGGCACCCCGGCGCCGGTCCTGGGCAGGGTGAACCTCGGGGTGCTTAAGAAGGATGAGGTAAACCTTGTTATTCATGGTCATGAGCCCCTGCTTTCTGAGGTCATTGTCGCCGTGGCTCAGGACCCTGAGATGATAGAGCTGGCCAAGTCTAAAGGGGCGAAGGGGATAAACCTCAGTGGCATTTGCTGTACTGCCAATGAAATACTGATGCGCCACGGCGTGCCTTTAGCCGGGAATTTCCTACAGCAGGAGCTAGCTCTGGTCACCGGGGCCGTGGACGCCATGGTAGTGGATGTTCAATGTATCATGCAGTCCTTACCTGATATTGCCCAGTGCTACCATACCAAGATTATCACTACCTCACCCAAGGCTAAGATTCCTGGAGCCATCCATATTGAGTTTGATGAGCATAATGCCCTGGAGGGGGCTAAGGCGATAGTCAGGATGGCGATAGAGAATTTCCCCAATAGGGGGGATAACATTGATATCCCCGAACAGCAAACTGACATGGTCGTTGGCTTCAGCCACGAAACCATTAATTACCTGCTGGGCGGTCTATTTCGAGCTTCCTACCGACCACTAAACGATAACATCATTAATGGCCGAATCAGGGGGGTGGCCGGGGTTGTCGGCTGTAATAACCCGCGCACTACCCATGATGCCGGTCACACCGCCATGGTTAAAGAGCTGATAAAGCACGATGTATTGGTACTTCAAACTGGCTGTAGTGCCATGGCCGCCGCCAAAATTGGCTTGATGACCCCAGAGGCGGCTGCCAAATACGCCGGTGAGGGACTGGCTTCAGTCTGCGAAGCAGTGGGTATCCCACCGGTACTGCACCTGGGCTCCTGTGTTGATAACAGCCGCATTCTGATGGCGGCTACCGCAATGGTGAAAGACGGTGGTCTGGGTGATGACCTTAGTGACCTGCCGGTAGCCGGGGCAGCACCGGAGTGGATGAGTGAGAAGGCCATCTCTATTGGTCAGTATTTTGTCGCCTCAGGGGTATTTACGGTATTTGGTGTTACCTGGCCTACTATCGGTAACGACGAGGTGACCAAGCACCTGTTTGAAGATTCTGAAGCCATGTATGGTGGGATGTGGGCCTTTGAACCAGACCCGCTTAAGGCAGCCCACCTCATGATTAGCCATATTGACAAGAAACGAAAGGCTCTCGGTATCGATAAGGCTAGGGAAAGGGTTCTCTATGACATGGCGATGAGGCGAGAGCTGGATGCAGTTTAAGAGCCAAAGGTAAAATATTGGAGGACTCTTACAGGGAATCCAAAGGTAAAATATTGGAGGACTTTTACAGGGACTTCAGAGTTAAACGATTGGAGGACTGCTTTAATGTCTAAGATAATTGCTTCGGCGGCGATTAGAGGCGCCCACAAGATTGTAGGCCGAGCTGATAAGAAATGGCAGGAGGCAATGGACAAATGGGGAGCTAATGAACCGGTAGGCTTCCCTAACACTGCCTATTATCTCCCCGTAATCTATGGAATATTGGGCACTAAGGTGGAAAAACTAGGCGATATGGAACAGGTCCTGAAGAAGTGCAAACTAATTCTCCCCCCCCCGGTGAGAGAGACCTGTCCCCTCCCCTATTTGGGGCCTGCCCTTGATGCCGGGATGGCGACCTTCTTCGCTGAAGAACTCAGTGAAGCTATAAGGTATCTGGAGGAGCCGGACTTCTATACCAAACAGGAAGACCCGACTGACAGTAACATCTGGTTGGGTGCTGCTGATGATGTCATCCTCAGGAAGAGAGGCGTTGAGTTTGTCGATGGCACTGCCCCTGGCTTTGCCGCCGTCCTCGGTGCGGCGCCTACCAATGAGATAGCCACCAAAATCGCTCAGGAACTTCGGGAGAAGAACCTTTACATCTTTATGTGTGCTGAGCATGATGGGAAGAGGTTCTCAGAGCAGCTTGTCGAGGCTGGCGTGCAGATTGGGTGGCCGACTCGTTTGGTCTCCTTCGGTCCCGATATTAGCGCCGCTGTATTTGCGGCTGGCTTTGCCATCAGGGCAGGCTTTACCTTTGGTGGCATTGAGCCCGGAGATTATAGAAAACACCTTATCTATAACAAGGACCGCATCTTCGCCTTTGCCCTGCCCTTAGGCTATGTTACCGATGAGTGGTATGCCAATGCCCTGGGTTGTGTCAACTTTGGCTTCCCTGTTATTGCTGACACGCCGATACCTGAAATTCTGCCAACCGGGGTTTGCACCTATGAGCACGTTGTCTCCAATGTCCCTCATGATGAGATAGTAGCCAAAGCGATAGAGGTAAGAGGACTGAAGGTTACTGTGGCTGAGATACCGATTCCCACCGGCTTTGGTGCTGCCTTCGAGGGCGAAAGGATTCGGAAGGGTATGTGGTACCTGGAGTGTGGCGGTGGCTTTACCCCGATGGTTGAGTGGGTTACCTCCAGGCGGGTGGATGAGGTAGAGGACGGGAAGATTGAGGTGATTGGTCCCGAAATAACCGACGTGCCTTCTGAGTCCAGGTTGCCACTAGCCATCACTGTTGAGGTTGCCGGTCGGGGGATGCAGGAGGACTTTGAACCTATCCTGGAGCGGCAAATTCACCATCTGATAAACTACACTCAGGGGTGCTTCCACAATGGGCAGAGGGATATTGGCTGGCTGCGAATCTCCAAAGAGGTTTATGAAAAGGGCTTTAGGTTGTATCATATCGGTTCTCTCCTTCATGCTGCCCTGCACCAGAATTTTGGCCGGATATTCGATAAGCTGCAGGTAAGACTCTATACCGAAGAAGATAAAGTGAGGGAGATATTAGAAAAGGCAAAAGCGGTATATGCGGCTAGAGATGTCCGTATTGAAGGTATGACCGATGAGACTACCGATATGTTCTACTCCTGCACCCTATGCCAGTCCTTTGCTCCCAGCCATGTTTGTGTTATTAGCCCGGAGAGAACCGGCCTCTGTGGTTCCTATAACTGGATGGACTGTAAGGCTGCCTATGAGATTACCCCAACGGGGACCAATCAGCCGGTGCCCAAGGGGGAGGTTCTTGACTCCAAGCTGGGGCAGTTTAAAGGGGTAAATGAGTTTCTCTATAAGGCTTCTCGCGGCAAGTTAGACCATTACAACTTCTACAGCCTAATACATGACCCCATGACTACCTGCGGCTGTTGTGAGTGTGTGGCGGCGGTCCTTCCCCTGTGCAACGGGATAATGGCGGTAAACCGGGAATATACCGGAGAAACCCCCTGTGGCATGAAATTTACCACCCTGGCGGGTACCGTCGGTGGTGGTCTCAGTACCCCTGGTTTCGTTGGTCACGGGAAGTACAATATCTGCCAGCGGAAGTTCCTCATTGGTGATGGTGGCTTACTGAGAATAGTCTGGATGCCCAAGATGCTAAAGGAGGAGATTGCTGAGCGGTTTAAGGCTAGAGCTAAGGAAATGGGCGTTCCTGACCTGCTTGATATGGTTGCCGATGAGGCGGTGGGTACCACTGAGGAGGAGATTTTGCCCTTCCTTGAGGAAAAGGGACACCCGGCCCTTACTATGGAGCCAATACTAGAGTAGAGAAGGAGATTAGCGATGGCACTTACCGGAATACAGATATTCAAACTACTGCCCAAGACGAACTGTGGCGAGTGTGGGGTGCCTACCTGTCTTGCCTTCGCTATGAGCCTGGCGACAGGGAAGGCGGAGCTGGTCGCCTGTCCCTATGTCTCTGAGGAGGCGAAGGCCCAGTTAATCGAGGCCGCAGCACCACCAATTAGAGCGGTTACTATTGGTGTGGGTGATAGAGCCTTTAAGGTTGGTGGTGAGACAGTGATGTTCCGCCATGAAAAGAGGTTTGAGAACTCTCCTGGTTTTGCCATTATCATCAGTGACACTATGGATGAGGCTGAGGTCGATGCCCGGCTGGAGCGGTTCAAACTCCAGTATGAGAGAGTGGGGCTTACCCTCCGTCCCGAGCTGGTAGCCTTAAAGGGCGATTCTGGAGACGCAAGCCGATTTCAAGCCCTGGTTTTCAAGGTGAAGCAGAATTGTGACGGCGGCCTTATCCTGATGAGTGATAACCCCGATATCCTGGCAGTGGGTTTAAAGGCCAGTAGCGACCGGAAACCGCTGCTCTACGCTGCCACCAAGGAGAACCTAGCGGCCGTGGCTGAGTTAGCTAAGTCCAGTTCGTGCCCGGTAGCGGTAAAGGCCTCAGGTTTAGAAGAACTTTCTCAGCTGACGACTGAGTTAAGCGAGGCTGGCGTTAAGGATATTGTTATTGATTCTGGGTCAAGGACTGTCCGTCAGGCCTTTGAGGACCAGATAATCATCAGGAGTGCTGCCCTAAATAAGAAATTCCGTCCCCTGGGCTTCCCCACCATTTGCTTCCCGGCGGAAATGACAGATGACCCGATGAAGGAGGCCGTAATTGCCGCCATGTTTGTGGCTAAATATGGTGGTATTATCGTGCTCTCTGATTTTCGGGGGGAGAGCCTGTTTCCCCTGCTTGTGGAGAGGATGAACATCTATACTGACCCACAGCGGCCTTTAGCCACTACCGAGGGAATCTATGAGATTGGCGGTCCTGATGAAAACTCCCCGGTGCTTATTTCCTCCAACTTTTCCCTCACCTACTTCATTGTCTCCGGTGAGATAGAGAGCAGTAAGGTGCCTAGCTGGCTGCTCATTAAGGATACCGAGGGGCTTTCAGTGATGACGGCTTGGGCTGCCGGGAAATTTGTTGCCGATGCGATTGCCCCCTTCGTTAAGAAGTGCGGCATTGGTGACAAGATTAAGCACCGCAAGCTGATAATTCCGGGGTATGTGGCGGCTGAGAGCGGTGGTCTGGAGGAGGAATTATCCGGCTGGGAGATTTTGGTTGGTCCTAGAGAAGGGGCTCACATTCCAGCCTATCTTAAGACATGGCAACCATAAGGAGGGAAGAGATGATCCTTATCGGGGAAAACATCAATATTATGTCGAAAACTATTGGTCCCGCAATTAAAGGACGGGATCCCAAGCCGATTCAGGAACTGGCTAAAGCTGAGGTCGAGGCGGGGATGGATTATCTTGACCTCAACGTCGGTCCCGCCCGAAAAGCGGGGGACGAGTTAATGGAGTGGGTGGTTAATACGGTGCAGGAGGTTACCGATAAGCCGCTCTCGCTGGATACGACTAATCCGGTAGCTATGGAAGCCGGACTCAGGGTGTTTAAGGGTAAGGCGCTGATTAATTCTATTGCCCCGGCACGGTTTGACGAGGAATTGCCCATGGTCAAGCAATACAATGCGGCTATGATTGGGCTCCTGTGGGGGTTAGATGGCATGCCCCGGGACGCTAACGAGCGGGCACTCACTGCCGTTGACCTTATCTATAAGGCCAATGAAATGGGTATCCCTAACGAAGATATCTGGATTGACCCGATAGCAAGCCCGGTATCGGTGGAAATAAACCAGGTGAAGGCCTGCCTTGAGTTTATGAACATGCTGGGAGATATGGCCCCCGGCTGTAAATCTACGGTGGGACTGTCCAATATTTCTAACGGCACTCCTATCGCCCTCAGACCCTATCTTAATCGGACTTACCTCGTGATGCTGATGCGGTACGGACTGTATTCGGCGATAGTTGATGCCTTTGATGCTGAGCTCATAAAGATAGCCAAGGGTGAGAAGCCCCAGATTGTTGACCTGGTGCATCGAGTGATGGATGGTGATAAACCTGACCTCACCTCGTTAGGTGAAGAAGAGATAAAGTACGTGAAGACGGTAAGGGTGCTTACCGGTGAGTCTCTCTATTCCCACTCCTGGCTTGATGTGTGAAGGGGGAAAGTAGTTATGCGTGCAACAATCTTCAGGTTTGATGGAAATACCTATTCCTCCCATGAATTACAGCAGGAAGGAGCAGTCGCACCGAAGTAAGATCGTTCCAATTTAAACAATGATGTTGATGGCTGGCAAACTGGCTAAAAGGAGGACGATAAAATTGAGCTTACAAGCATCCCTAGAGGCAGGAAAGTTTGTAGTAACCGCTGAGGTCGGCCCGCTAAAGGGCACCGATACCACTGAGATTAAGGAGGTGGCGGAACTTCTACGCGGTAGGGTAGATGCGGCTAATGTTACTGACCAGCAAAGCTCAGTGATGAGGCTGGGTTCACTGGCTACCTGCTATCTGCTCAAGGAGGCTGGACTTGAGCCTGTGTTCCAGATGACCTGCCGGGATAGAAACCGAATCGCCCTGCAATCAGACCTTTTGAGCGCCTCTGTCTTGGGGGTGGAAAACGTTCTGGCGATCACTGGCGACCTGCCTTCGCTGGGTGACCATCCTCAGGCTAAGCCGGTTTATGATATAGATTCAGTGCAGCTACTAGCGGTCATAAAGGGGCTTAATGAAGGCCACGATATGGTGGGTAACGAGCTTCAGGGTAAGCCTGACTTCTTCCCCGGGGCGGTGGTAAACCCGGGGGCTGATACCGAGGCTGCCTTTGAATTGCAGCTAATTAAGATGGAGAAGAAGATTGAGGCCGGGGCCAGGTTCTTTCAAACTCAGGCTGTCTACGACGTTAAAATCTTTGTCAGGTTCATGAAGCGGGTGGAGGGATTTAAGGTTCCCATTTTAGTTGGCATAATACCCCTGAAATCAGCCGGTATGGCTAAATATATGAACAAAAACGTGGCTGGTGTCTCGGTGCCGGAGGAGTTGATTGACCAGATGGCCAAGACTGAAGATAAGAGCCGAACCGGGATAGAGATTGCCGCCAGGCTAATCAAAGAGCTTAAAGGCATGTGCCAGGGGGTTCATATCATGCCTATCGGCTGGGAGAAGAAGGTGCCCGCCATACTGGATGCGGCTGGACTGTAGAGGTTCGACCAAGGGCTAATACCGATTTCGGCATGGAAAACAAGCGTTTCTCGCTACCGAGTCAGCGTAACTATGAATATGCCTATACCATGGCCTATAAACTGGCTCGCGAAGAGCTGGCCAAGGTTCAAGATATAGAGCGGCAGTGCCGTAGGAGTGGCGCCCAGTATCGGGAAATAGATTCCCAGAAGGTCATCATCCTTCAATTTCTGGCCCAGTCATATAAGGTTACCCTGCCCAATATTGACGTTACCCTGGCAGGTAGCCCGGAGACAGTGCCGCTAAAGACCAGGGTTTTGATACTTCACTATTTAACCCACGCCCAAGGCATCCCTCTCGCCGGTAGGATGGTCACCTTTAAGGAACTGCCGGAGGGAGCTATCTACTTTCCGACCTTTGCCAAGAGAACGGTAAACCCGCTGCTACACCACTTTGGTAAAGAACCCCCTCGGCTGGTGGATATCGCTGAGAAGCTGGGGGGGCATAAAGCGGATTACGGTGATGTGGCGGTAACCATTAGGGCTTTCCGCTACGTACCGATAACCCTCGTTTTGTGGCGGGGTGATGAGGAGTTTGCTCCACAAGCGAGCATCCTCTTTGACGCCACTATTTCCGATTATCTACCTACTGAGGATATAATTATAGTTTGTGAGGCTATAGTCTGGAGGCTGGTCAGGTCTTTAAGGCAGGGCTAAGGCCCCTCATCTGCCGCCGTTCTTATCAATCCTTACCGCACAGACCTTGTATTCCGGTATTTTAGATACCGGGTCAAGAGCAGGATTAGTGAGTACATTGGTCGGGCTTTCGGCAAAGTGAAAGGTCATGAAGACAACGCCTGGCGGTGAGACCTCGGTCAGGCTGGCTTTAGCCGTTATCTCTCCCCGGCGCGAGCTAATCTTTACCATTTCGCCATCAGTGATACCCAGGGTCTTCGCATCCTCGGGGTTTATCTCCACCAACCCCTCACCCATAAATTCGTTCAACCCGGCTACTTTACGGCTTACGGTGCCGGTATGCCAGTGAAACAGGCTGCGCCCGGTGGTCAGTATCAAGGGGTATTCATCATCGGGAAGCTCCATCGGTGGCTTGTACTCCAGGGGGATGAACTGTCCTTTACCCCGGGTGAACTGCCGGGTGTGGAGTATCGGTGTACCCGGGTGCTCCGGGGTGGGGCAGGGCCACTGCAGTCCGCCAGATTCCAGACGCTCGTAGCTAATACCGCCGTAGATGGGTGTGAGAGAAGCGATCTCTTCCATAATTTCACGGGGACTCTCAAAGTCAAAACCCTTGCCCCCCAGCCTCTTCCCAATCTGACAGGTAATAAGCCAGTCAGGACGGGAGTCACCCGGAGGCTCTACCGCTTTCCTTACCCGCTGTACCCGTCGCTCGGTATTGGTGAAGGTGCCGTCTTTCTCGGCAAAGCTGGCTGCGGGCAGCACAACATCGGACAGCTTGGCTGTCTCCGACAGGAAAATATCCTGAACCACCAGAAACTCAAGCCTAGCCAGTGCCTCTTGGGCATGCCCGGCGTCCGGTTCAGAGAGTGCCGGGTTTTCTCCTATAAGATAGACTGCCTTTAGCTTCGTGCCGGCAAGCTCAATCATCTCCGTAATGGCCAGTCCCGGATTGGGGGATAGGGAGGTGTCCCAGGCAGCCTCAAACTTGGCTTTTATCTTCGGGTCAGTTACGGCCTGATAACCGGGATAGACATTGGGCAGGGCACCGAGGTCACAGGCACCCTGTACATTATTCTGACCACGGAGTGGATTTACGCCGGTTGATGGTTTACCGATATTACCGGTGAGCATTGCCAGATTGGCGGTAGCCATTACATTATCCGTGCCGTGGGAGTGCTGGGTGATGCCCATGGCATAGAGGATAGTTGACGGCTTATGGGTAGCGTATAACCTGGCAGCCTCAGCTATCTTATCTTGGGACACGCCGGTAATTTTTTCTACGGTAGTTAGGTCAAAGCTCTTGAGCGACTCCTTGAAAACATTAAAGTTCTCACAGCGTTCGGTAATGAATTCTGAGTCAATTAGCCCCTCGTCAACAATGACCCGCATCATGCCCATGAGCAGGGCGACATCGGTGCCCGGGTTATGGCCCAGCCGTAACTCGGCATAACGGCAGAGGTTAATCTCCCTGGGGTTAGCCACAATGAGCTTGGCCCCCTTACGCACCGCCCTTTTCACCTCAAAGCCAATTATCGGGTGGGCTGAGGTGGTGTTGGTGCCAATCGCCAGGATACATTGGGCATCGCTAATCTCGTTAATGGAATTGGTCATGGCACCGCTGCCGAAGCTCTTTACCAGACCGGCCACCGTAGGGGCATGGCACAGGCGAGCGCAATGGTCGACATTGTTGGTGCCCAGCACCGCTCGAGCCAGTTTCTGAATGACATAGTTCTCCTCGTTGGTGCATTTAGCTGAGGAGATAACGGCTACTTCGTCTCCGCGGTAGTGGGCTAGCCTCTCGGCAACCAGGTCTAAGGCTTCATCCCAGGTTGCCTCGGCAAACTCTCCGTTACGCTTGATAAGGGGGGTGGTCAGGCGCTCCGGGTGATGCACAAATTCGTTAATGCCGTAGCGACCCTTGACACAAAGTCGCCCCTTACTGACCGGGTTATCCCTATCGCCTCTGACAGAGACGGTGTGCCCGTCGCGGATACCGAGATACATCCCACAGCCAACACCGCAGTAGGGGCAGGTAGTGGCCACTTCACGGGTTGGCGGCTTGATATTCTTGGGGGCCAGGGCGCCAACCGGGCAGTGGGCAACACACTCACCGCAGGATTGACAGATTGAATCCATCAGTAACCTGTCACCGAAGGTAGTTACCTTAGCTTCATAGCCACGATAAGCCAGTTCAATAGCCCCAACGCCGGTTACCTCATCGCAGGTGCGGGTGCAGCGGGCGCAGAGGATACATTTGTTTCGGTCAAGCTCAAAGAAGGGGTTGGAGGTATCAACCGGAAATAGCCGGTTCGTCTTGTGTAACGACTGTTCGGTAATGCCAAGATAAGCGGCTACCTTCTGCAGTTCGCACTGCTGATTTTGTGGGCAGGTGAGGCAGTCTACCGGGTGGTCGGCAATGAGCAGCTCAATAACTGTAGTCCGCACTTCGCTTATGGCTGGTGTCTCGGTATGGACTATCATCCCGTCAGTAGCCGGGGTGGTGCAGGCGGTGGGCAGACCACGCATGCCCTCAATCTCGACCACACAGACACGGCACCCCCCGTATGGTTCCAGGTCAGGGTCGGCGCAAAGGGTGGGAATATAGATGTCAGCCACCTGGGCTGCCTCCAGTACCGTCATCCCGGTCTCGGCGGTAACTGCCTGGCCATTAATAGTTAGGGTAATCTTTTCCCGCGGCACGTTATTCATGGTTCGCCGCCCCCTTGTTTGGTTTTGTGGTTACCACGGGAACTGGTTCTGTGGGGGTTTCTATCTCCTCTCCGGAGACCTTTACCACGGCGCTAAATCGCGGTGGGCAGACCTCAAGGCAGACCCCACACTTAATGCACCTACTCTGGTCAATGACGTGCACCAGTCTCTTATCGCCAGATATCGCCTCCGCAGGACATTTGCGGAGGCATATTAGGCACCCCTGGCATCTGTCCGAAAGGATATAATAGGCGGTGAGGGCAGTGCAGACTAACGCCCGACACCTTTTGTCAACGATATGTTCCTCATACTCATCTCGGAAATATCTAATCGTGGTCAGGACCGGGTTGGGTGCTGTCCCGCCTAGGGCGCAGAGTGAGCCAGCCTTGACCGAGTTACTGAGTCTGGCAAGCAGGCCAATATCTTCAGGCTTGCCGTTGCCGTTGGTGATATCCTCCAGGATATCCAGCATCTGCTTGGTGCCTAAACGGCAGGGCACACACTTACCACACGACTCCGTCTGGGTGAAGGAAAGGAAGTAACGGGCGGTGTCAACAATACAGTTGTCCTCATCCAACACTATCATGCCCCCGGAGCCCATAATGGAGCCGGCTTGAGTCAGTGACTCATAGTCAACCGGTAGATTCAGCAGGCTTTCTGGTAGACAGCCGCCGGAGGGACCACCGGTCTGGACTGCCTTGAGGCGTTTCCCATCAGGGATGCCGCCGCCGATACCGTAGATTATTTCCTCAAGGGTAATGCCCATGGGCACCTCAATAAGCCCGGTGCGGTTTATCTTACCGGCCAGGGCAAAGGTCTTGGTTCCCTTGCTCTTCTCGGTGCCATAACTGGTATACCACTCAGCACCTTTCTCAAGAATTGCCGACACATTAGCCCAGGTCTCCACATTGTTGATATTAGTCGGCTTGCCCCACAGACCTGAGTTGGCCGGAAAGGGAGGGCGGCTGCGGGGCATACCGCGCCTTCCCTCGATGGAGGCTATCATGGCGGTCTCCTCACCGCAGACGAAAGCCCCCGCCCCCTCCTTAATCTTGATATGGAAACTGAAACGAGAACCCAGGATGTTGTCTCCCAGTAGCCCGTAGTCTGTCATCTGGCGGAGGGCGACTCTCAACCGTTCAATGGCCAGGGGATACTCAGCCCGGATGTAGATATAGCTATCGGTAGCCCCGATAGCATAGGCCCCGATGAGTATTCCCTCCAGAACGGCGTGGGGGTCACCTTCCAGGAGAGACCTATCCATGAAGGCGCCGGGGTCGCCCTCATCGGCATTGCAGATGATGTACTTCGTCTCGCCGGGAGCCTTACGGCAGAATCCCCACTTTAGCCCGGTGGGGAAGCCGGCACCACCCCGGCCACGCAGGCCCGATTGCTGAACCTCGGTAATCACTGTCTCCGGTGTCATGCCTAGTGCCCTGACCAGGCCGCCATAACCACCCCGGGCGATATAATGGTTAATGTTCTCCGGGTCAATGAGTCCGCAGTTACGCAGGGCGATTCGTACCTGGGGCTTAAGTACCGGTAGCTCGTATAGCTCAGGGATGTCGGGAAGTGTGCCATCACCGGTGGTGCCCAGCGCCAGGTCGGGACGAGGGTTATCCTTTAAGAGGTAGTCTTCGATAAGTTGGGTGGCAAGCTCAGGGGTGAGGTTGCCATAATGAATGCGAGGATGCCCCGGCTTAATGATGTCAACCAGCGGTTCAGCGTAGCACAGCCCCAGACAGCCGACCTGAGTAATTCTAGCCTCAATACTATGATTGGCTAACGCCAAATTAATAGCCTCCAGCACGGCGCTAGCTCCAGCAGCTCGACCACAGGTGGCGGCGCCAATAAAGATGGACGGTTTATCACTTTTTTTCAGGGCTTCCCACTCTGAGATTGCCCGAGTCCGTATTTCGTTAAAGTCTACCATTACACTCCAGCAATTATTTACTATCCGCCAGAATCTGTCCCACCTTCTTCGGTGTCATTCGACCGTAGACGGTTTTATCGACCACCATCACCGGAGCTAGGGCACAGGAGCCGAAGCAGGCAATTGTTTCCAGGGAATACTCAAGGTCTTCAGTGGTTTCCCCTGGCTTAATAGTTAACTCTCTCTCTATCTCCTGAAGAATTCGGTTAGCCCCTCTTACGTGGCAGGCGGTTCCGCGACACACCTTGACGGTTCTCCTACCGGTAGGCGTGAACTTAAACTGGGCATAGAAGGTGCTCACCCCATAAACAGCGCTCGGTGGTAACTGGAGAAACCTGGCAATCCCAGCCATTACCTCTTCAGGAAGGTAGCCAAACCTTTCCTGGGCTGCCTGCAGAATAGGGATAAGGTCGCTACTATTCCCGTTATGGTTTGATAATATATCGTCTAGTTGCTTCTTGGTATCAGTTTCCATTTAAATACCGCTTCTAGCTTAAAAAAAGAAGGCCTTGAGCCCTACCCTTCCATTGAACAACGTCGGCACTGTTTGAGTTTTAGTACCAAACGGTATTATAATATCTGGAGACACGGATTGTAAACCCCTCGGTTGTCATCCAGGATTCCCTCAGTTGGCAGAGAGTGTGCTGCGGTATGGTAGTCGCTACAGATTCTTAGGTGAGACGGTATATCGCAGTATAACCGGAGCCATAATAGCTAGCCTGAAGTCCGTTCGGCGTTAAGGAGATGAGATTGGCTGGTAATTCTTATAGACTTTTAGTCGTGGATATAGACGGCACGCTGGTAGGTAAGGACGGAACCATCTTGGCTGAGGATAGGGAAGCCCTGGCCCGAGCTTGCGATTTAGGAATAATGATTTCTTTATCTACTGGCCGCGCCATTCAGGCCTGCTCAGATGTTATCAGTGAGCTAGCATTAGATGGCTATCATGTATTCTTTGATGGCGCTTTGGTCTGTGGTCTCACTCATGATAAAGAGGTTTATGTTCAACCGCTTAATAAGGCAGTAGTGAGGCAGGCAGTTGAGTTTGCGCGTTCAAATGACATAAGTATTGATTTCTACTCTAAAACCCACTATTTTGTCGAGCGGGAGACATGGTCAGCTATCGTGCACCGTGATTTCTTCGGCGTCCCGCCGACGATAGTAGATTTCACCACCCTCTGGGAGCGGGAGACAATTATTAAAGGAGGGTTGGTAGCTATCTCATCCCAAGAAGTCATTAAGGCCAGATATTTCCACCGTGAGTTCGGTGATAGTCTCCACTTTTCCTGGGTAACAACCCCGAGTTATCCGGGGATTGATTTTATCAACGTAGTTGCCCCCGGGGTGTCTAAAGGGAAGGCCCTCAAGGCATTAGCTTCACATCTGGGAATAGCTCTGGCTGAGGTTATCGCCATCGGGGATGGTAATAATGACATCTCCCTTCTTTCTTCAGCCGGCTTGGGTATCGCTATGGGTAACGCCACTGATGAGGTCAAAGAAGTTGCCGGTTATGTCACCCTTGATGTTGAGCGTGGTGGCATCGCCGCCGC
>SDBS01000616.1_pt1 | contig 35055 bp, 32 predicted proteins | sample 2277091 | NCBI WGS metagenome assembly SDBS01 (sample SAMN10404972, study PRJNA504765) | marine sediment metagenome | isolation source: marine sediment core GS10_PC15, 163 cmbsf | place: Arctic Ocean: Southern Knipovich Ridge | collected 2010 | reverse complement strand
AAATGAAAGTACTGCTGTAGCAAACAAATCTTTTAATCTTAGTTTTATCTTTCTTCCTACCCTACTAAAATATTCGGATACGTTATAAAAAATTAAAGAAAATAAGACAATGAACGAATACACCGCTGTTTTTATGCTTAAAAGCCTTTGTAAATACCACTTGGTTCCTAAAAAGGTGGATTTTAACAGAAACGTTAGATTTTCCGCTTGGGCAACAGTTGTTTGTCGTGCTTGAACCCCCGGGGACATGGCCATTATCACCAAGCTTGTAACCGAACCCAGTAGTCCTGCAAATAATACTTTTCTAATTCGAGCTCTTCTCGGGAATTTAATTATAAAACTGCCAACGATCATTAAAACAATGAATGACATTTGGGCAACAGCGAAGGTTTCAACAAAACCGCTCCCTATAAATGTCAGTAGAAATGGAAATAAAATAGGGTTAAATCTTCTTTTGTTTTTGAAGAAATTCTTACTCTCCAGGTAAATGAATGTTAAAAAAAGGTTAAAGAAAATAAACGGCATTGAATAAACTAATGCTCCAGTTTGCCAATAAAAGGATTGAACAATGTTCGGCGCATTGATAAGAATTACTACAATTAAAAAGTTTGCTAGTAATACACTTTTTTGAAATTTATATTTGCTATCATTAAAAACAATTAGAAAAATTGGTAATATACTCAAAAAAAGTCCTAAATAAATTACCAGTGGAATTATTTTAACTACCCATTCTCCAAGCGACTCAAAGACATGAAGCATGAAATCGTAAGAATAACGCCCAGACCATGTATTCCACCAAAATTTCTGTGCTCCCCAAAAACCATATTTATTCTGCACAGCCGCAGAACAAAAATCATCAGCCCAATAGCGGACATTAAAGCTTGTCGTAACAATAAAATACGTAGCTATCGCAAGCAACAAAAACAGGGGTAAGATAAATAAATATTGTCTTTGATTATCAATCTTATGCCACCAATTTCTAAACACTTTTTATCGTCTCATTATTAATTAATTAAAGTCCATTAATTTTTTTTCTGGTAAGTAACACCGCTCGGGCGGCTTGTTTTTCGTAAGTTTCTTCTGCTGGGATTGTATACATTCCTGTAAGTTCATAGTTTTGTTCAATAAATTCGTCTTTAATATTTTCCGGGTTTAAAAATATTTCTCTCCACTCATCCCCCATATAATAGTTCTCATCATCTATTAGGTAACTTGTAAGAAATATTGCATCAAAAACAAGCTTGTCTCCCTCTCCTAACCTTAATTGATCCGGCTTTAAGGGAAACCATACAGTTTTTCTTTCCCCATACCAGGAACCCCATGTATCCAAATTTGTGACGATTATGTCACCGGGTACCGTATTGTCTCGAAGAAGCCAGGAAAGTTGGGCATAAATCGGTGGTTTTCCTCGATTTGTCCTCTTCGCCTTAAACCGAGAATCCAGAAATATTACTCCCAGAGTCTGACCGACTACGAAAAAGATAATTAATAGAGCAGAAACAATCACCACCAAACGTTTCTTAACCATCTTTCCAACTATCCATACAAGGGTCGCTGTGGCAAAAAGATAAACTAAAGGGACAACTGAGTGAAGGTATCTAAAGAAAGGTATTGTCAAAGCCGTTACTAAAAAGGTTGCAATAACCATAAAAATAGTTGCTATTTTTAATGAATTTTCTACCTTGTCCTTCCCCCATTTAAAAAGCCCAATCACAAAAAGCGCCCACATATAAGGTGAGACTATTTGAGGAAGAAGTTTGTAGAAGTTGTAAAGATTATAGAAAACCTTTTTTGCCAAAGGCGCAAGGCTTTGCAATAAACCGGTATCAACAGACACCGTCGCCCCCCTAAGTACCGTATCTCCTGCAATCGACGAAGAATAACTAAGAGCAGCAATTGAACCTCTTTTTAGAATCGATTCTAAAAAGAACTTTCCGGAAAACTTTTGCAATAATAATTCAATAACTATTACCGCGACCGCCGTCAATCCAAGCGCCTTAATAAAAGATTTTGTTTTCCTGTAATTGATTAATAAGTAAAAAAGCCAAATCCCCAAAATATAGATTGGGGCGTGCGGACGAGTAAAGTAAAGCAAGATTAAACCCAAAAAACCTGCAATATTCGCCCATCTTTTTTTCAGTAAAAAAAGATAAATAGTTAAAAGAATTTCGAAAATAAATAAAGTTTCTGATGCGCCACTGGTTGCGTAATCTAAAATATTCAGATTAAAGGCTACTGCTAAGCCGGCGAGAAATCCAATTAAATTTCCAAAAAGCTTTCTCCCTATTAAAAATATAAGTATTACCAGTCCGAGATAAAATACCCCTGAAGTAAAAAAAACCGCAAAATCACTAATTCCAAAAATCGAAAAGCTTGCTGCAACAGCAAGCGGCATTAGTGGGGGTATCCAGCGCGCGGAAAAAATACCCGTCGGCGCCTGCCCCAGGCCACTTTTTGAAAAGAAACTAAAAGTCGAGCCATAACCAAGTCCGCTCTTGATATTTTTAGCAACATCTGCAAACTTTGCACCATCCGAAAAAGTAAGAAACCCTGGAGTAACTAACTTAAAGTAGAAAAATAGAAAAAATCCTGCTAAAGCTATTAATAGAAATAAATAAAAGGTATGCTTTTTCATATGTACTTCTGATCTATATTTTACATTAGTTTTAATCGTTATTTTATAACTTCAATAAAGAACGATTTTGTGGGATGCGTCATATCAAAACCATCTCCAAACCATCCTTTCCCTCGCATTAGTTTAAACTTACTTCCTTGTTCTTTTGATTCGTAAATTCTCTTAAAACCTGCTTTTTTAAGCATTCTTTCTGCTTTTTGGTAATTCCACCAATTTGTATGATTGCCGGGATTTCGCCTTTGTGTTAATTCTGGTATTTTTCTGGTGTAGTATTCTGCAAATTCTTCCTTACTCATCTTTTTCAAATTTTTCCTAACTTCATTTGCGTCCACTTTATCTCTCAAATGTGTTACAAATGTTTTAAAAAATTTCTGGGTAATATTGTCACCTTCATATAATTTAAAAAATTCTTCATTATTTTTTCTATACGCTCTATATATTAGGTCAAAATCAGGCATTGTTAAGCGCACAGCACCTTTCTTTTTTAAACATCTAAATATTTCGTTTAAAATATTTTGACAATATTCATTTGGAATATGCTCTAAAGTATGAGATGAATAAAATAACTTTACCGAATTGTTTTTAAAAGGCAAGCTCTTTCCTGACATTAAATTAAAATTGTAATCTACGAACAACCTATTATATTGATATGCTTCCTTGGAAAAACCCAAATAATCTAGTGATTTCCAGTATCTTTTACAGAAATTCCCACCACCAATATTTATCATTAAATTACTTTCATTTGTTATTTTATCCAATAATTTAAAAATAATTTTCTTAAAAATTTTGACCCAAAAATATAACTGGCAAAAAATTCTCCTACTTCCATAATAAAAAGAAACCACTAATTCACTTTTTTTAGCACTATCCTTAATCTTTGTTAAAATCACCTTACCTGTTTATTTATTATCTTTTGGCAACTGATAATTTCCTATTTGAATATTTCATGGCATCCCTAAAACATATCCCCAATAAATAATTTCTCTTTATATCGGTTCAGCTTTTTAAAAAATCAATTTTTTAATTCAACGAAATATTTCTGAGGTGATATTTTCCAAATCCTACTTCTTTTCATTATATTAAAGAACTTAGTGGTACTTTTTCCATCACCAAATTCATAATCTTTCTTCAATTTTATTCTTTCAACCTTTTTTATCGCTTCAAGGATCTTATCTTTCTCATGACTCACAGTAATTAACCCTGCCCGGCTCCCTCTATTTTTTTGTCTAGTGCCAATATCAACAGCAGGAACCTTATAAAAACCCGCCTCTCTCACACCTACGCTCGAATTTCCGATAATAAACTCCGCATTTTTTAATAATGTTAAAAAATATTCAAAACGTATTGAAGGAAATATCCTAATATTTTGATGGTGACGTAGCTTTTCTAGTTTTTCCAATATTATCTCTGATCCAGGATCGTTATTTGGATAAATTACGATGTAATTCCTTTTTGATTCCACTAAAGCTTTTAAGATAACTTTTACATTCTCTTCAAGAGTGTCCAGCTCCGTCGTAACCGAATGGTAAACAAAAAGAGCATAGCTATCAAAGGGAATCTCATACTTTTGTCTAGCCTTTTTAAGCGATGGTAGATGCTTAGATGTCATAATATCAAGATCAGGCGATCCAATTACAAAAACTTGTTCTTTGTGCTCTCCTAACTGAATTACCCTCCTCCGTGCTTTCTCATTTGCTACGAAATGTATGTGGCTCATTTTGGTAATTGCATGTCTTATTAATTCATCTATGGTCCCTGATATTTCACCGCCCTCTATGTGTGTAACAACAATATTGCTCAACGATCCAACAATTGCTGCTGCCAGTGCCTCAACACGATCGCCATGCACAATTATCATCTCGGGTCTTATCGCTCTTATATAATTACTAAAGCCTTCAATTGTATTTGTTAAAACTTTATTCAGGAAAAAACTGCTGTATCCTGCAGTATTTGCTAGTAAATTCTCCATATCAGAACTGGCCGGCTGATTATCAAATGGATAAACGTTTTTAAAACCTTCTTTTAAAACTTCAATTATTGTTGAACCGTATTTACTTAATGTATGCATGCCCGTTGTGAAGATATATACCTCAAACAACGGAGATCTATCCAGTTTTTTAATTAAAGGCTTAAGCTTTCCAAAATCGGCTCTTGTGCCAGTAATAAATACAACTTTTTTAATTCCTTTTGACATGTTTCCAGCTGATTTGGATATCTTTTTGGATATCTTCTCTAGCAACTTTATTTATTAATTCCTCATAATCTTTCGCCAATATTTCCCCTGTACCTGGTCTTTTTACCCAAATATTATCTCTTGAAAACTTCTCTCCTTTTTTAATGTTTCTAATACTAACCACACAAGCATATGCGAAATCTATAGTTGGCTTTTCTTCTTTTAAGATATTTTTTGTACCACCCATGGCTTTATGAACTGCTTTTGTGCCAATGATTAAATCTTTAAGTTCTTTTGGCGTAATTGAAATCGACACATCAGGGCCTTTCCATCTTTTATTTGAAGTGAAATGCTTCTCGATAATTGAGGCACCAAGGGATATTGCTGCAAAACTTGTATAATTTCCAATTGAATGATCGCTCAATCCTACTGGTACACCTGGAAATTTCTTTTTTAAGGCTTCAAGTGCGCCAAGTCTAACTTTCTGGTAAGGCGTTGGGTACATTGAAGTACAATGGAGAATTGCAAAAGGTACTCTTGCCTTTTTTAAAATCTTCACAGCTTTTTCAATACTAATAAGATCGTTCATACCTGTGCTTAAAATTATCGGCTTGTTAAAAGAGGCAACATGTTTTATGAGTGGATAATTATTACATTCTCCTGATCCAATTTTATAAGCACTCACATTTAATTTATGCAAACTATCAGCAGCCGCCCTAGAAAATGGTGTGCACAAATAGATCAACCCTAATCTTTCACAATATTCTTTTAATGTTCTGTGTTGACTATGCATCAGTGCGCATCTTTCCATAATGGCCCATATCGAATCTTCCGAATTTCCTGGAATCACATCTTTCGCCTGTGGGGCCATCTCATCTTCAACAATATGCCTCTGAAACTTTACGCATTCTGCGCCAGCTTCTGCCGCATCATAAATCATTTTTTTTGCCTTTTTTATATCTCCTTCATGATTTATACCAATTTCAGCAATAACAAATGGTGGATACCCTGGACCAATTTTTCTGTCAGCTATTGACATTTGAGGTAGTTTCATATCTGCACTTTCTTCAAATAAAATCTCGCCAAATCCAAATCTTTATAAGAATCAATATCTAGCGCCTCGCGTGCAGATTTTATCACGAAAGGATAAATTCTCTCACCATAAAACTTTCCAGACATAATAACGTCAGGTTTGAAAATAAAAACAGTACCGCATTCCTTATAAAAGGGTTCAATTTGCTGCCTCTGTTTCCCTGGTTTACTTAAATGCTTATACTGGTTTTGAGACAATTTCCCTATTTTACCTCCTATGTTGTAAAGGGATATAAGCGAGTCATATTTATTTCTTTCTTTTAAAAATATCTGTATTGATTTGTCTATCGTCTCAACTGTTCTCAGGGGGCTTGTTGGTTGCAATAATACAACAATCTCAGGTAAATAATTTTGCTCTTTCAATAAATTCAATACATGCTTAATAGTAAGATCAATTTTCGAGTTTCTTCCGGCAATTTTTTTTGGTCTCTTTACAGCTTCCACCTTATAACTCCTAGCCATGGATAATACCTTCTCATCATCGGAAGACACAATTACTTTATCTATGTATTTAGACTTTAAAGCACTATTAATAGAATATGTAATCAATGGTTTTCCGCAAAGATCAACGATATTTTTCCTTGGAATACCTTCGCTACCCCTCCTTGCTGGAATTATTGCTAGTATTCTTCTATTGGACATTCTTACCTGCTTCATAAAGTTTTACTGGGTGGGCCACTTTGAGCCCAACTCGATCTGGGATTATTGTATACTAGGTACCAGAATATAAAAAGAGCTAGCGTCATTTTTTTTAACATTCATACTTTTTTTTAACTTTTAGTTTGATTATATGAAAAGACCACAAACGCTAACGGAAAGACTTTTAAAGGGTGGAGCGGTTGTGCTTCTGTTCGCCTTCGTCACCTCTCCAATTGGTTATTTAATAAGAATGCTCTACTCTCGAACGTTATCAATTGAACTATATGGGTTGTTCTATGCTGTACTCGCCATCTTTGGTTTAATTGCTGCCTACAATGATTTAGGATTCGGCTTTAGCGTCTCTTATCTTGTCCCAAAATTCATAAAGAAGAAAAATTATACCAAAGCATGGAATGTTTATAAGTATGACCAGATTATTGAAGTAGGCACATCGATTATTTTGTCTATTATTCTGATACTTTCTGCTCCCTGGCTTGCAACCACCTTCTTCAAAGTACCAGAGGCTAAAAATCTCATCTATGTTTTCACTCTCTATCTTATCTCTGGCAGCTTTGTCTCAGCGCTTGAAAAATTCTTTACAGGCCTTCAGCTAGAAAAATACTATTCCTCTATACAGTTTTTAAGGCTCTTTCTCACTCTGATATTCTCTTCCTTCTTCTGGCTACGAGGCAATCCGACTGTTCTTTATTACGCCTTGTCCTGGTCCGCGGCCTACATATCCTTGGCCATGCTTTACTATGTCCTGCTTAGAAAAAAACAAAGCTATCTAATTAGCCGAGTGACTTGGGATAACAAACTTTTTAAAAAAATGGCCACATATGCCTTGCCGACCCTAATTACCACCACTGTCGGCACCTTATTTGTCTTCACTGATACCTTTCTTCTTACTTTATTTCGAGGAATGAAAGATGTTGGTGTTTATAACATTGTCCTCCCTTTAGCCTCGATTTCCGGCATTCTGCTTAACCCACTGAATCAATTTTTGCTTCCTTTGGTTTCTCGTCTGATGGAGGGTGAAAAAGAAAAAGTGGAGCGTCTATCAAGCGCTATCTTGAAATTGCTCCCATTTGCTGGCCTTTATTTCGCTCTCTTTATCGCCCTATTTCCTTCTAGTACAACCAAGTTCGCCTTCGGACAAAAATGGGTTGGCCTTATCGAAACACCCTTAACAATTTTTGCTCTGGGTTACATTGCAGTACTAGTTACCAATTACCTTAATACCTTAATCGGAGGCATGGGACTTGCCAAAGAGCGATTGAAAATCGTATCCATCAGTACTACTGTCAAAATTGGTTTGAGTATAGCCCTAGTTTTCAAATACGGAGTAGTGGGCGTTTTAATAGCCAATATTGTCGCCTATCTGCTAACAATCGCTTTCCAAAGAAGGCTGATTAAAAATAATAAGGTTTTCTTAACTTACCCCTTCCTCTACTATCTGAAGCTTATTGCTTTTGCTGCCATCTCTTTCCTTTTGGTCAAAACTACCAATATTTGTCCCAGCAGTCTGTTCCAGTTCGTTCTCTATGTCACCATCTATACCCTAATATTCTTTTCTTTCGGCTTATTAATTAAAGCGGTTGATGTCGAGACAATAAAAATTATCATTAGGAACAGGTCCTCTGTTAACAAAACTTGAGCCAAAAAGTTTGTAATTCATCATATTGCGCGATCGCTTTTATTTTCTTTCAAAAATCTGTTTGAAGTCTTCAAAACTGTTTGGGAGTAAAACATCTTTAGAGATCTCCTGAAAGTAGCTCTTTATGTAAACTGCTTCATGGGTATCTTTGAAGATATAGTTAACTAGACTAATCTTTAAGCAATTCTTATTACTAAACCCTTCATAGGCAAAAGTTGTTGACGCAGTTCCTATAATTACTTTAAGTTTAGAGTGAATCAATAATTCGGCCGGCAACGCAGATAAATTTTCATCTACATATTTTTCTAAGTTCTTTGGAAGATCAAGAGGTATCCTTGGATGGGGCTTTAGAAGAATTTCTCGCTGTTTGTAAAATTTCCTTAGATAAGAAACAATTTGTGTGATATTTTTTATATATTTTTTTGGGTCGAAATAAGTTTGGTTCTGGCCTGCATCAAGGATTATCAAAATCTTGTGTTTGTCAAGGTAGCCACCAAATAGCTTTGTTGATAGTTTCCTAAATTTTTGCTTATTAATTACTGGCTTTAATCTTTTAATTTGATTTCTCTTGATAAAGTCACTTGTTATTGCAGAACAAGGAAAATTGCCCCTCATTACAACCTTTGCAAACTTTAAGCCAAAAACATGATTCAAAAAAAATGTCAACACTGGCTGTGCGTTAATTTGGCTTAACATAGGAAAAAGATTGTAAAAATATAGTTTGTTTTCCCTAGAAAGCTTTTGAATAATTTTTAGTCCAAAATCCCAAAAAAGGTGGTTAAAAAAGTAAACCTCGCAGTTTTGGAATTTGGAAAAATGTCTTTTGTAAACCAAATTATTCAAGAAACGATACCAAACAAATTTAACTAGCAATGGGCTAGCAACGCTTATGTTTATGCGGGGATAATAGACAATATCGTAATGCTGGTCGATTTTGTATTTCTTGAAAATAGAATAAATACCAGACTCAGAGACAATAATTATTTTCTTCTCATTCGGACTAAGCGTAGAGATCACTTCAAGAGTCTGGTTTATCGCTGTGTAACTTGGACAAAAGAAAATGTGTTTTTTAGACTTACTCATTTCAAAAAAGCTTTATATCTGTTGCTTACGGAACCGGCTTATTATTTTATACAACCTATACGCTATTCTATGAGGAATTAGCCAAATTTTTTGATTGCCAGGCAAAAGTTCGGGAGTTTTTGCCAAATACCTAATAAAATCAAACATCCCCATCTTGTTCTTTCTCAAACCATTCTTGGTCAACCTCCAATCAGCGTCGCCTATTGTAAAAAAATGTTTGGCCAGTTGCTGATTCCTTTTAACCTCGATCACGTACGATTTATCAGATTTGGTTTTTCGCGGATGGTTTTGATGTACTATGGTAACAACCTCAGTGGTATCAATTACCGGAATACCCATTGTTTTGTTTTTATAGACCAACCAGCTGTCTGCTGCCGGCCGGCCAACCGCAAACGCTGGCATCTTGTAATCTGTGTCTCTAGGAAAAACCCAGTAGTCTATGCCTGTTTTTGGATGAAGCTTTCCTTCTCGTACTATTTTTTTGCGAATCTTTTTCTCCCAGTTTGGGTCCTTAAAGTTTATTGGCTGATCGATATCTAGATTCCAGCGCTGGCCGATCATATAGAAGGGGCCCATTTCAGAAAGCCTGACAATCGTCTTTAGGAAATCGTTCATCAGAATAATATCGATATTTACCTGGGCAATGATTTCGTTTCTGGCGGCCTTTTGGGCCCTGGTAAAGACATCATTAAGAAGTGGTGTCCCAAATTCATTTGTCTTGAATTTGGTAATACATTTAATACCAAAAGATTTAGCTACCTTGCTACTTGTTCCTTCTTCATCGTCGAACAGAATAATCTCGCACTTGGGACGAAGGAGGAGCCAGCTTTTTATCGAGTTTCTCTGAATAGTATCGAATATTCCTTGAAATGGCCTGGGGTTGCTAATTATGGTAATCATCTAAAACCTTCCTCCCCATAAGCCAGGTAGGTATCATACAAACTGTGTTTTTTTATTTCTTTTCCAGGACATGATGGGTAAACTTATTAACTATCTTTAAGCCCTCCTTTATATCCATTTCATTTTCCCAACCAAGAAGTTTCCTTGCTCTAGTCAAGTCTGGATGCCTCGTTCTTACTCCCTGAACCTTGTCTAGTTGATGAACTTTATTAATTTTGACCCCTTCAATCTCAGCAATAATATCAACCAGCTCATCTATTGAGAAAAGAACATCACTGCCTATATTTATGGGAATATTTACGTCAGATACCATTAACGCCTGTGCTCCCCTAACGCAATCATCGACATAGCAAAAAGTTCTCTTTTGGCCACCATCTCCCCAAACCTTCACATCGCCACCCTCTCCAGCGCCAATTACCTTTCTTGTAAGTGCCATTGGTGCCTTACTCTTCAGTGTATCAATTAAACACTCTGGTCCATAGATATTTATAAACCTTGCTATTCTTACTTCTAAGCCCCTGTCTTCCTCATAAGACTTCCAAACGTGCTCAGAGAACAGCTTTTCCCAGCCATACTCGGTATCTGGATGAGCTGGGTCGACATCATCCTCATTTAAAGCATGAACTTCGTCTGACTCTTGGAAATGAATTGGATATACACAGGCAGAACTTGCATAGAAAACCCTTCTAACCCCATTCTTCCAACAAGCCTCAGCCATATTAAGGTTCACTAAGGCATTATTGTGAATCAATTCTGCCTTATTGTCAGTTGTAAACTCAATACTTCCGTTTAAGGCAGCTAAGTTATATACCCATTCAATATTCTTAGTTGCTTTCAAACAAACTGCTGAGTCCTTAAGATCTCCAATTAAAAACTCATGGAAGTCTTCCATGCCGCTAAATTGCGGTTTTACCAAATCAACTCCTCGAACCCAGTAGTCCTTTTTCTTCAAATACCTACAGAGGTGATGACCAATGAAACCACCTGCTCCTGTTACTAATATTCTTTTTTGTTTTCGCTTAACCATAAAAATATTTTATACTACTATGATTTAACTAACAACTCTCCCACTTTAAAGCCTTTCTTGATGGCAGAATAAAACAATGTTTTTATTCTCAATTCCCAGCTCCTTCTTTATTTTCGCTTTTTTTTCAGCAAATTTCAAAAGATTTCCTTGAAAAGTCTATTCCCATTAAATCCTTATAACCAAAAACATCTTTTAATAGCAGCAAAAGAGTACCATCGCCACAGCCAACATCCAGAATGCTTTTAGACGAATCCGTGGGTAAATCTCTAAACATTAAAACCACTTCGGGAAAAGTGTAAATCAATGGCCAAAAAAGCAATTTGCCAACAAAACCTTTTTTTTGACCAACAAATTTATTTCTTTTTCGAATTAAATATCTCGCAATAAAACTTTTTGTTCCATTTTTAGATAATTTTCTATGTTCATATATTTCTTCATATATTTTTATTATTTCACCTTTAGTGGGTTGTGGATTTAAAAACTCACAATTGCAAAAAGTGCATTTAAAAATACTGTAAGACTTGTTTCCAAAAATATTTTTTGTCAAATCATCATATTTATTTTTTACTGAAAAAGCAAAATTGATATTGGGTGAATAACAAATGGGACATCTTTTTAGGATCATTTTTTTCATATTTATAGGATAATTTTATTCATCTTTTGGAGCAAATCTTCCACATTCCCTGATTCGAAGGTATATCCATTCCTTCCCTCCTCTACTAAATCCGGAGCACAACCACATTTATCGCCAACAATTACTTTTAAACCGGAATATAGCGCCTCATTAACCACCAAACCCCATACTTCCTCAGTAGAAGGTAAAATCAGACAATCGCAAGCTGTGTAAATTTTTGGTAAATCATACTGTTCAACCAGTCCTAAAAGGACAACATTCTTAATGTTGTTTTCTTTTATATATGCTTTAATCCTATCCTTAAGTTGGCCATAACCTACAATGACTAACCCCCAATCAGAATTTGTCTTAGAAAATTTTTTATATGCATCTAGTAAATTAAAAGGGTCCTTTCTTTTTATAAATTGACCTACATACATAAAGTTAAATTTTTTATTAAGTCTTAGTTTGTTTTTAGTACCCCTTCTTTTCTTCCTCCACTTTTTAGCTTCCTTTTGGAAATAATTTTTATTTACATCATTTAAAAAAACCGATACATTTTCTGGTTTTGCTCCAAGTTTAATAAAATACTCTTTCGATCTCTTGCCATAAGCAATATAATTATTCGCAATTCTTATAAACATTTTTACTAAAGGCAGTGTAACCGTCCTCCTCCAGCTTTTTTCATCATCAGTACTTCCGGCCCAAACTGTTATCTTTTTTTTATTTATAAATCCCCAAAAATATGCAAGTTGATAGGCAAACTGATCCCAACCTGAAATTATTATTCTGTCGGGCCTAAAGTCTTTTAATTCCTTTAATGTTGAGAGGTTAATAAAGTATGTAAATAAATCTTTACCTTTCAGCGTTAAAGAAACGCCCGATAAAGTCTTGAATTTAAACTCTGGTTTTTCATTTAAGCTCCATCTTCTGTTTTCTTCAGTTTCTGAACAAAAAAGAACTAAAACATCACCTAAATCTTTTTTATTTTTTGAAATATAAGAATTTATTTTGTAAACAGTATTGGATGAAATAATATTGTGAAGAATAATAGTTTTCATCTTTTTACTGCCTTTATTATTATATTTCCACCTAAAAGTTGCGGCCAAATATTTCTTATTCTAGGAAATATGCCAGAACTTCCCATATAAACGGTCTCAAATCCATATTTCTCAACTAAATCTCTGGTTGCTTCAAATGTAAAATAGTGAAGATGTCCCCCATCCCAACCCTCCTCTTGGGCAGTTACTGGTAATTTGCCAAGCAAAAGCGAAAGGCGCCTTGGAAGCCAGGCGATATTTGGTACCTCGATTATTAAAATTCCATTTTTTTTAATCAATCTTTTAGCCTCGCTCATTACAAAGAAGGGGTCAAAAATATGTTCCATTACAGCAATTAGTGTTATTGCGTCAAAACTTTTTGATTTATAAGGCAGTTTCGAATCTAGATCTGCGTACCTTAAATCCACACTTTCTAAATTCCCAGTCTTTTTTTTGATGTTTTTAACTGCTTTTTTTAAAATAGTTGGAGATATTTCAACTCCATAAAATCTTCGATACTTTTTATTAATTTTGCAAATTGCAAGCAAATCTCCCCCTCCCATCCCTAAATCGAGTATCTTTTCGCCTTCCTCAAGTAACTCATATGCCACTCGAATTCTCGTTACTTCAAACTTTCTTAATTTTGTAAACACATAGCCTAAAAAGCCCTTAAGTTTTAATTCTTTTTTCCTTTTATATTTTCGTTCGTAAAATTTTTCAACAATGCTACTCATACAATTTATATTTCCCCACCGAATTATAAATACCCAACATCTTTCTAGAGCTTTTCTCCCAGGAAAAATATTTGGATCTTTTTATTCCTTTTTTTACTAGTTTCTTTTTTAATTCGTTATCATCAAGAATATTTGAAATTTTTTCGGCATAGTCACTAGGGTCAAGAGGGCTTACAAACAAAGCAGTTTCTTTACCGACTTCTTTTAAAGAAAATGCATCAGAGGACACAACTGGCACCCCTTGTGAAAAAGCTTCAACAAGAGGAATCCCAAAACCCTCATGAAGAGATGGGAAAACCATTACTTCGGCATACTTATAGAGTGTGGATAAATCTTTGTCACTTACCCAGCCTAAAATCTTTACATGTTCATCTAAATTATTATCATTTATATATGACACTGTCTGTCCTTTGGCTCTACCGCCCAATCCTGCCACCACCAAATCCAGTTTGTAACCCCTTTGGCGAAGTAAATTAAACGATTTAAGAAGCGTAATTAGATTCTTATGAGGATATGCAGCTGATACAGTAAATAGATACTTCTTGTTTATTCTTAGGTTTTTCAATCGTTTTCTTGAAAAGGGTTGTTCAAGCTTTGGAGTGCCGCTATATACAACTTTTATCTTTTTAGTGGGCAACTTTAGTATTTTTACTAAGTGCTCTTTTGAAGAATATGATACAGTTGTCACCATATCACTAAACTTCGCCGAATAGGTGGTAGAAAAAGCCCAAGCCGCTCTTGCCAAAAACCAAAAATCATCTGGATAATAATACCAGTTAAGATCATGGATTGTAACAATAGAATAGCAAGGAATAAAAAAGGGGCCTGAATAACCAAGTGAGTGCAAAACATCAAGTCTATATTTTCTACTAAAAAACGGGAAAAGAACCTGTTCCAGCACTAACCTTAATCCTTTAACAGATGCCTTGACTGGAAGGACTACTTTTTTGAAGTTTTTTGTTTCTTTAAAAGTATTTTGGTTTTCAATATTACAAAAAAGAAAATATTGATTAACCTTGTCAATTTTTTGCAAACTGGAAATTAATCCCCTTGCATAGGTTTCCGTCCCCCCCACCTTTTTGGGAACAAGAAACAACAAATTTAATCCTATCCTCATTTTATAGTTTTCGACTTATTAACAGAAACTTCCTCAAATACCAGTGTCGAATAATAAATAAATAAAGGAAAGAAAAACATGGCTAATCTTCTTGCGGAATCAGGGATCTGCCTCCAATATGAATGAGATAGACTGAGAAGATATGTACCTATATACAAAAGTCCAAAATTAAAAATTATTATCACAAGGATAAGCGTGCTTTTTCTGTACTTGATTTTTTTCACTCCGATAATAATGGCTATTAGAAATACATAAAGTATTGGTCGCCAATAAAGCACAACATTCTCGAAAAGATAAACTGCTACAGTCCTTGCTCTGTCCAAATCAATATTTCCAAATAAGGTTCCTGTTTGGCGATATAGTTGAGCCGGTACAGAGCTGGGTTGAGTGTTTGTAAAAGTAGTTGAAAAATTAACCCAAGGTTTGTTAAGTATTGATAAAATAGCACCAAATATTATGGCGGCAACTATTTTTTTTCTATAAAGAGCATACAACAAAACTATTACCGCCCCTGAAAGCCAAAATGGTTCAACAAACCTAGTCCACCTGCTTAATGCAAGCATTATGGCGGATAATACAAGATAGCCAATGTTTCCTTTAGTAACATATACAAAAAGAAATAATAACCCAGATATTAGATATACTGCGTAAGGAAGGTTTGCATAAGCAAACGTGGAATGATGAAGAAAAATTGGTGTTGATGTGAAAATAAGCGTAGACGCCAAACAAAGTTGTCGCGACACATACTTTCTGAGAGTCCCGTAATAAATCAGTGTAAATGAAATAAAGAAGAGTGAATAAACAATCTTTGGATTTGATCCTCCCAGTAAATACACCCAAGTATGTGAAAGGGATGTTAGCAGCGGATAATGGGCAAAATAGGAATAGTTATTTGCTACCTGTACAAAGTAACCAGTTTGATAGATTATTTTTGCCCTAAAATCATATAGTGCCAAAGAATCCCATTGAAAGACAGGCCAATATAGCGTAAAAGCAATACTAACAATAAATAATAAACAAATAATGCCTATTAATATCTTCTCAACTATTGATAGCTTCTTAATAATCGATTTGATGTTCGGAAATTCTATCTTTACTCTCCCTTTTTTTGCTGATACCAATAATCGAAGCAAGATAGTTGCCCCAAATAAAACTGCCATTGTGTTAACTAAGGTAATTCTCAGCCCCAGATCGGAAAAAACAAACATTCCTAAAGTTAACAGGCCTATTCCTAAAAGATATGATGCTCCGATTCTTTCGAGAGGATGCATGCGATTTACAAATAACACCGACAGTAGGTAACCAAAATATATTGTAAGTAATAATCCTAAAAGAATTAGCATAAAACTATTTTTTGACCTTAATTACCCCCCAAACCTTTTTACCCAAGTAATCCTTATAGTTATAATCTCCCCCTACTTCAATTACTTGTGAATCTTCGGAATAATATATAACCTTTTCCGCAGAAATATTAAACTTCGGCCAGGAATGGGTAAACCCATGTTCTGTTGCAGTAGTCTCTCCCCAAGTGAGTAAAACGTAATCAATTCCTTTTTCAACATAACTATGCCCTGGTTCATATTCTTTTCCACCTACCAATTTTCTAGGAAAAAGAAAATATCTTGCATATGCTAAGTTTCCACTCTGCGGCCAAGGAAAACCCATCGGTGGTATAAGTACTGTAGATTCTTTGGGTACATTTGTTTTTATAAAACTTGCATATTCGTAAAACAAAAGCCCCACTTTCTCGCTCATTTTTATACCATGAGAAGCAAGGGGATTACTCAACATAAAGAAAATATCTTTACCAATAACCGAGCTTATTCCGGCCAAATTATCAACCAATACTATCAAAAACAATGAAACAATAATCATTTCCAGTTTAATTTTTTTAATATTTTTTTTGATATTTTCTTTCTTATAAAATTCATGTCGGCTTAAAACATAACTTATTAATACAACAAAAAATGGCCACTTAAGCTCTGCGGGATGGACATGCAGTTTGGAAAAAACAAAGTTTGAATAGTTTAAATCCTCCAGAATCATCAGCGATAAATACAGCAGCCCAAATAAGAAAACCAAACTTAAATTTATCTTGTTCAATTTTTCACTCAAAATACTTTTTTTGTACCTTGGATCATATTTTGAAAACAGGCGAACTGCAATTAATATAAAATAGATCCATAGAGGATTTATCAATAAATATTTCTTTATCACACCTGGATACACCAACGCCTCGCCGATACTAGTTAATAATGCGGATGCCCAAATTAGAGGAAAAATTGAGTAGCACAAGCCCCTCACCTGCTTTAACAAAGCCAGCAGATTTGCTTTATCGTATTTCTGTACGTTTTGCATGTTTTTGTTTATTAACTAAAAAATTAAGGATCAGGTAGCCACTCATAGAAACCAATTGTGCTCATCTCATCGCGCGCTTAATAATTTCTGAAAAACCAATCTTTCTTTTGCCAAGGCCCGTTCCAGCTTCATTAAGGATAGTCTTGACATTTTTAAGAAGTAAATAAGCACTGATGGGCAACAAATAGGTCGAGGATCTTACTAGCGACTCCCCCATCTCTATCCACCAATCGTACTCAAGAGAGATTAAATATAAACTACCCCAATAGAAAAGTATGCTAAATATTATTACCCATTTAAAAAATAAGTCTGCAGGTTTTGTTTTTCTGCCGATATTTACGAGGGAGACTAAGTAGACCAGTAAAGTTAGGCCCCACGTTCGGATTATGTACGAGGTAACTTTAAAAAAGCCTCCTGTAAATATCCCCAGAATCCCATCAATTATTGTTATGAATGAGAAATCAAATATTTGAGGGTTGTTGGCAATGGAGCCGACAAAGAATTGCCAAGAATAATATTGCAGAGCACAAAATAAAAACAATACCATTATCGACAAGAGGTTGGCTTTAAGTTTTCGTTTAACGAGCGCTGTGAGGAAGAACGCCATGACTACAGCGATCCATATAGGCTCTAGAAATCTAATAAATTGAGATGTCCCAATAAGAATAGTTCCGAAAAACAAAGACCATTTTTCTCTGAACTCAATAAAGTGAAAGATTAAGAAAAACCCAAAAACCATATAAAGGGTATATGGTAAATTCGTGTACTCTATTATCGAAGTAAAAAATATATTGTTATTTGCAATCGATAAAAACATTAACAAAGCAGCAAAAAGTCCACCTAAACGTTCTTTGGTTAGTAAAAATATTCCTAATCCAAGCAGAATTAAATTGAGTGAATAATAGAAACTTATGGGCGCAATTGAGACGTGTTTGTGCCAAAAGTAATGAACTATCGATGTGAATGGCGGATAAAGCAAATAGTAGTATTGATTCTTGTTATCAAATTTAGAAAGAGATACCATCTCCGAGAAGTTCATCCCCTGACTTAAAAATTTCGCACGAGCATCATAAAGGGCAACAGCGTCCCATTCAACAACCCCTTTAGATAAATTCACATAGCTTGAAATAATAATTACTACTAACGAAATTGCAAACAGGAAAATAGTAATTTTTTTATTTCCCTTACCTTTTTTAATTGGCGCTTTGATCTTCCTTTTTTTTTCAAACATGAAGAATAAAACCCCACCCAAAAAAAGCAGTGAATACGAAATGATATCCAAAATCCCCACAACACTTGTTGCATATACGGGTTCTAGCTTTAAAAAATAAAGCTTCACTAGAAACATTAAAGAAGCTAAAATAGCGGCGACAGTAAATTTGATAGTCCTCATTTAAATTTAATTTTGTATATTACTATCTCGTCTTTATCGGAAATCGTTTCAAGCTCTCCATATAGAAATTTGTCCTTTTCATTAAAAGTAATTGTCTTATTGACTTCATTAATCTCGGGCCAGGGCGGGTCAGTGATATTTGGAAAATAGGCTTCACCAATTTCTTCTACAAAAGCCTGATCATTAATAAGAGCACCACTAATCAAAGTTCGTGGAAAAAGAAAAAATCTTATGATCGGCTGGTTCCCTATTTCCGGCCATTTTGAACCCTGAGGAGGGTGAATAATTTTTGCATCCTCAGGAACAACGGTTGACAAGCCTTCTATATAAACGTAGCGCCATCCTATTTTGACTTTATAATCTTCTTTGGGAATTCGCAATAATGTTCGTATATTTGAAAAGGGATACAAAGATAGAAACAACAAAATTACTAAACCTAAAGTCGTTAAAATAATGTTTGCGTCAGTTGTCCATACACTAGTAGCTCCTTTTTTCAATATTCTGTTAATCCCTACAAATAAAAGCCCCACAACTAATCCAAAGATGATGTAGTTTGCGGTGCTTATAAATTTAAGGTCTTCCGGCCGCACACCATAAGTTGAATACAGGTAATTCGGATAGTAACGAATATCAAAATCCAGAAGCCACTCTGCAATAAAATTAAAAATAGCCGAGGTTAAAGCTACGACAGCTACGGCTGTCGCACATCCTCGCGCAACCTTTCCATCAATAAATCTTTTTACCCACACCACTATAATAACTAGAGAAAGCGAGAGAAAGATCGGTCCGTAAACTTTATAAGTAAAGGACAATAATAATTGAACGGGGATACTGACATTAGAAGCGTGGATAATATAACTATATTTGAGAACACTCACAAGCGGGTATAACAAAAACATCGTCCACAACACGATAAGTGCAAAAGGGTTGTAAATTAATTTCTTTAATTTTTTCATTCCAATCGCCTAATTTCCCAATAGTAGTTAATGCTATTCTCCTTTAGTGGTGGTCCAGAGAGCGTCTTGATGGGTCTCAAGGGAAATTTTTCTCTAAATGCAAGGGGGTCAATTTGCTTAATCTCATAGCTCTTATTTTTAATAATTTTGTAGTTTAATTTAGTCAACTCCGGTTCTTTGATTACCAACCCAAACGGTATCCGGGTGAAAAGGTAGCCTATATTTGGCAAATCACCTTTAAGCCTTTGGGTGTTTACATCTTTTTTATAAATATATTTTAAGTGTGTTGGAATCTCGGAAAGGACTTCCCAGTTTCCTAAACTATCTGTTGCGTTTATGTACACTGTCTCGTCCTCAAAGGCTGAGATTGCCATTACTTGATCTGCCTCAAACTCCAAAAATTGACTATACCAATCTTTGTAGTTGATAGTCCTCGCAAGGTTCACAGGAAAACCTCTGAAAAATAAATTCGTAAAGGTAATTACCAATACTAAAGTAGCTGCTACTCTATATCCTGCCGTTTCTTTCAACCTGTTAACAAAAACTATTAAATAATCGGCAATTTTTGAAAATAGCACTCCAGTGATAATAGAAAAGCAAAAAACCGGAACTAAGATATATCTATCGAGCACAAATCGCCAAGGTAGCAATATCGCCGTACTTAGAAAAAAAGCAAGAATCCAGAATAAAAATTGTTCATTAAATATCTCTTTTCTCAACTTTTTTGAAAATAACACTGCGGGAAATGCCAACCCGACAAGTTTTAAAAAGGGTGAAGTAGTATTGCTGATCATTAGCGTGTAAGCCAGACCATTGCTGAAAAGCCTTTTTATATTAATCTGAAAATTTTTAGCGTAGCCCAAGATCTCGTTTTGCGACCTAGCCAACAATCTCCCTACAACTACAAATAAAACAGCAAAAATCGCCAATTTCATAGAAAGCTTCTTGTCGCTTTCATTTTTTGAATATAAAAAGCTTATGAACAAAGGGGCAAATACAATAATAAACGAGGGTTCTTTAACCGTAATTGCTGCTAGCAACACAAAGACTAAAAAAGAAGTAAAAGCCAGTGGGTAAGTTTTAATCCTTTTTGCACTAGATCTAGACAGATAAATCAGAGAGAAAAATCCAATAAACAAGACTTGGTACGGTTCCTGGGGGCCTAATCTTATTATATTTTCCGAAAAAGAAAAGGAGGTAATAAATATACTCGCCGCCAAAATCACTGACAAAAAACTCCCTCCCGCTTGAATAGTTAAGGCTATTAAAAGAAGCAAGAGTAAATAACCAATAAAATAAATCCTAAACTGATGATGCAGGATGGGATTTGCCCCCAACACTTTGTATAAAATATGTTGTATGCTCCAATACCCAGGTCTAAACCTGCCGGTCTGCTTTTCAATCAAGATCTTTTTAAGTGGAGTGCATTCACCTGAATTAAAGCATTCATCAAAAAAATATGAATTTTCCAAAGATTGGCCATCGTCTATTAGAGAAAAGTGTTTGTATGAATGCGGAGAAAGAACGAAAAATGCATAAAGGAAATAAAGCAAAGAAACTATAAATATAGCTAACCAATACTTTCTAATTGCATCTTTAATCCTCATTGCTTCTTCATTCGTATTTGCACTGAACCCCCAAGGTATTTCACAATAGGTAGTTTGCCGAATAATGAAAACGCTTTGTCAATTCTTACTAATAAGGGTGGACTGAACGCTTTAAGGGGCCAAACAAACTCAGTCATTGAAACATTAACTTCAAAAGGGGTAAAATAGCCACCAAGCGTTAATGGATTAATTGCCCATTCATCTTTTGAATCCCCAACCTTTCTCTTTAAATAAGGAACTGATTTAATGAGATAAACCACAGGATTTAGAATATTTGGTTCATAAAAAAAAGCAATACCCTCTTGCTTCAATACTTTCGCAATTTCTTTATTTATCTTAGCCAGGTAGAGATGGTGTAATACATAAAAACCACAAACCACGTCAAAGGTTCCCTTGCTAAAGCCAGTAGAATAAGCGCTTCTGGTGGTAAATGATATGTTATCAAGCCCTGCACATTTCTCTTGAGCTACTTTAACGATTTTTTCAGAAATATCCAATGCGACAACACTTGACTGAGGCAAGCGTGATGCTATCGCTTTTGTATACTCACCCGTACCGCATCCAATTTCTAATATTTTTAAACTCTTTTTTCCATACTCCTTTGTAACAAAGTTAATGAATTCTGTGCATTTTTTATTTATTTTATATTCTGTAAATTTGTCTTTATATCTATAATTCTTGTCATAAGTTAAAGCAATCCTATCAAAGTACTTTCTTTCTTCCAGCTCTCTTTTTGTAGGTCTTTTTTTGTTTATATCTTTTTTCACAATTATCTTTTTAGTGCTACGTAAAGCTTTATTATATCAGCAGGTGTTTGTAATATTCTGTTTGAAAATCTCGAGGGTCTTTTTTCAATAACCTCAACGGGAAGCTCTAAAATATCCAAACCCGCCCTCTGTGATCGAATTACTAACTCCGAATCAAAAATTCCCGTTTCGGTTCTGCATTTATTTATAATCGGTAGAATTTTATTTCGTTTTAAAACTTTAATCCCGTGAGTATCAGTCCCTTTAAATCCAAAGAGGATCTTTAAAAATAGATTAAAGAAAAGCGTGATCAATTTTCTGGTTAGAGACCTCTTGTCCCTAGACCAGGAAAGTAACTTCGAGCCCGTAACTAAATCGTATCCTAGTAAATCAACGTTTATCAAATCGACAAATTTCTTCTCCCAAAAATCAACATTAAAAATTACAATATAATCTCCCTTTGCTTTCTTAATCCCATGGATTAGCGCTTTTCCATATGCAGGCTCAGGTAAACATTCAGTCTTAATTCTAGAATTTTTTCGAGCATGCTCTTTTGCAATTTCTAATGTGTTATCGCTGCTTCCATTTTCAACAACTATAACTTCATAGCTTAATCTAGCTATGTCTAGATAACTAGTGATATCTTTTAAGGTCACTGATAATAATCTTTCCTCGTCTTTTGCCGGTAAAACAACACTTAACTTCATGTTTAGAAACGTTAATATATTATACTAAAATGCAGTGGTAACTACTCACCAAGTTCACTAATTGTTATATAATTAGTACGAGCAAAACTGTCTTTCAAAGACATTAGTAACTATATAATAAATCTTTCTATAGTAAAAACTGTATACAACGATGAAATGGAAGATTCACCTAGTTTAGTCAGAAATAGTTTAAGAGGAATAATTAAAACTTATCTTAGAGGCTTGGGTAAAGTAGGACAAGCTTGGGGTTCTCACATAGAAACATTTTTGGAGAATCCATATATTCACCCACTTCTTTTCTCCACCTATCCAATATTGTTTTTTTACTCTCATAATATTACAGAACTTCTTCCTGGTGTACTCTTGTTTCCGATTGCTGTTTCTGTCTTTACAGCAATATTTTTATGGAGCCTATTTTACTGCTTTTTCAAAAATATTCACAAATCAGCTTTGATAACGTCATTTTTAATGTTATTATTTTTTTCCTTTACTCGCCTCTATCAAATATTAATTGTAGAACTTCTCCAAATTAGGGCCACTAAATACCAGATCCTTATACTTTTTCTCGCTCTTTTAGTACTAGTAGTGGTGTTTCTTAAGAAAACAATAAAAAACCTCAAAACGATTACTCAGTTTTTTAATATTATTTCACTCGCTTTATTTATCTTTGTTTCAATCAACATTGTATCGTATGAGGTAGGAACTCGACGCCAATTGGATTTGGAGAGCAAATCATGGAAGGATGAAGAGGTGTGGGAAAATCAAAAATATGTCGAAAAAAGAGATATTTACTACATCATTCTTGATGCTTATGGGCGACAAGATGTTCTAAGTGAAAGTTATAATTATGACAATACAGAATTTTTAGAATATCTTAAAAGTAAAGGTTTCTATGTTGCCTCAAAAAGTAGCAGCAATTACGCTTATACGCATATCTCTCTCGCTTCAACTTTCAACTTTGAATACTTAAATTATTTAACAGATCAATTTGGAAAAGAAAGACGGGCGATGGATCCAGTACTTAGCACAATGCTTCATGAAAATGAGGCGGGTCGGTTTCTAAAATCCCAGGGGTACCAATTTATAAACTTTGACTCGGGCTGGCACACAACCCAAACCATATCTACAGCTGATGTTAATATCCGTGAAGGAAGATTCTTTTCTCTCTTTGGAAAAACCCTCGGGATAAATGATTTTTATTCTGTATTATTGAATACAACAGCCTTGTCCCCATTTATTCAAGAAACATTAGCCGATAAAGCAAGGGGTAGAATATTATATAACTTTGCTGAACTTGCAGGGCTTCCTTATCTGAGAGGAAAAAAGTTTATTTTGGCTCATTTTACGATTCCTCACCCACCCTATCTTTTCGATGAAAATGGTAAGCCAGTACCTGAAGATAAACCAGGTGGATTTGATAAAGAACTGGACATTAAGCAATTACAGTTCACCAATAAAAAGGTTCGAGAAATGATCGATAAAATATTAGCCAGGTCCAATCCGAAACCCATTATTATTATTGCTTCAGATCACGGACCTCTCATTCCGGGACTCGAAGATTGGCCAAAAACGCCATCAAAAGAGTTAGTTAAGAAGCGAATGAGCATCCTTAATGCCTACTATTTCCCTGAAGGAGGGAACGATCTATTATACGATTCGATTACTCCGGTAAATACTTTCAGAATATTGTTCAATTATTATTTTGGGGCCAAGTACGAATTATTGGAAGACAAAAACTACTTTTCGTGGGCTAATGCGTATTACGAATTTTATGATGTAACCGATCAGATAAATAATGACGAATAGTGGAAAGGGTGTTCCTTTTTTAGAAAAAAGCTCGTGCTTGGACGTCAAAAAACTGTCTGGTCCCCACCAACTAAAGATAAGAATATTCATTGAATCCATCTTGACCAAATTGCATCTTCTATTGTAATCTATTCTTGCTCAACTCAAATAAAAATGGAAAAGAAAATCTTTTGTAAAACACTGCTTGTATTTTTTCTTTTTAGCCTGGTTTTTCCAAAAGGGGCAAATGCTTATCTTGACCCAGGAAATGTAAGCTTCTTAACCCAAATAATAGTTGCTAGTCTTGCGGGAGGGGCTTATCTTGTTGCAACCTCATGGAAAAAAGTTAAGTCCATTCTTTCGAAATTTTTCTCCGAATCTAATAAGCCTGATACAAAAGATGTCTCTCATAAAGACTCTTCATGAAACTTTTCATTCAAGAGATTTTCAACATATACTGCTTCTTTTGCAAAATACCTGCTCTAAAGAAAGAAGTTGTTATTTATTCGGAAAAAGAATTCTACCATTCGTACTTCGAAGGGATAGTTATGCTATTAACTAAAAAGTACAAAAAAGATATTGTATACATCACCTCGGATCCTAATGACCCAATACTAATTAGTAACAATCCACGAATTAAATCCCTTTATCTTAACAGACTTCTCCCCTACTACATGTTGTTTGTTAATTGCAAAGTGTTTGTCATGACCCTAACCGATCTTGATAATCTTCATCTAAGGAGATCTACGAGGCCTGTTCATTATGTTTATCTCTTCCACGCCCTTGTTAGCACACACATGATGTATTCCGAACCAGCATTTGACAACTACGACACTCTGCTTTGCCCCACAAAGTATCATATTGAAGAAATCCGCCTTCGCGAGAAAAAATTTAAATTACCAAAAAAATCACTAATCAAAGCAGGATATTACCGATTAGAGCGCGTATACAATAGCTACAAAAGAAAAAAGCCCACCCGCAAAAAGCAGAAGACCATACTTGTTGCCCCCTCCTGGGGCGACGACAATCTGCTTAAAACCTGTGGGGAGCAAATGGTGAAAAAAATACTTGAATCTGGAAACAGAGTAATTGTTCGTCCTCATCCAGAAACTATCCGCCGCTCTCCTTTATTAATAAAAACTCTCAAAAAAAGTTTTTCAAAAAACAAGCTGTTCACGCTTGAAACGTCGACTGCAACGGACGACTCCTTAATCAATGCTGACTTGCTAATCACCGATTTGTCGGGAGTGGCCTTGGAATACGCATTTGGCACTGAAAGACCGGTATTGTTTGTTGACGTCCCGTTCAAAACGAAAAACAAAAACTATAAAAAATTAGGGATCGAACCATTTGAGGTTAGTATAAGAAACAAAATAGGCCTTGTGATTTCTCCAAAAAAAATTAATAATATCAACCAGAAAGTAAATCTGCTTATCAAAAATAGGAACAAATACAAGAAAAAGATAAGAAAAATCCGTTCAGAAAATATCTTTGGATTTGGAAAGTCCTCGGAAATTGGGGCATTGTATATAATTAAACTGCTCAAAAAACTATATGACTAAGAAAGAAAAAACTTTAAAGAAGAGAAGGCGGAAAAAAGAAAAGTTGGTGTATGTGGGCATGTCAGCGGATTTCATTCACCACGGCCACATTAATATCATTACAAAGGCCAGAAAATACGGAGAAGTGGTCATAGGTCTTTTGACAAATGAGGCTATTGCCAGCTACAAAAGAGTCCCCATGCTCTCATATCAACAAAGAAAAAAAATTCTAACGAATATTGTCGGTGTAAAAAAGATACTTCCGCAAAAAACATTGGATTATGTTCCAAATCTACGTAAAATCAAACCTGATTATGTGGTCCACGGCGATGATTGGAAAACAAGCGTACAAGCAGAAACCAGAAAAAGAGTGGTTGAAGTGCTCAAAGAATGGGGAGGAGAACTTATTGAACCAAAGTACACTAAAGATATTTCCTCAACAGACATTACCAATCAAATCCTCAAGCAAGGAGTTACCCCCCAGCAAAGACAAAAAAGGCTCAGAAAAATCCTAAAAGTAAAACCCCTGATGCGTGTGATGGAGGCCCACAGCGGCTTAACAGGTTTGATTGTTGAAAAAACAAAACTTATCAAAAGCAATAAGGTTTTGGAGTTTGACGGTATTTGGATCAGCAGTCTCACTGACTCTAGCTCAAAAGGAAAACCCGACACGGCTGCAGTTGATGTCACCTCCCGAATAAACACTATTGAAGAAGTATTGGAGGTAACAACAAAACCGATTATTGTCGACGGAGACAGTGGCGGATTGACAGAGCATTTTGTATATACCGTTAAAACCTTAGAAAGGTTGGGAGTCTCCGCCATCATTATCGAAGACAAAATAGGCTCAAAACGAAACTCTCTCTTTGGAACCGAAGCGCAGCAATTCCAAGATGATGTCAAAAACTTCTCTCAAAAAATCACCAGTGGAAAAAGAGCCCAAATTACGGATGATTTTATGATTATTGCACGCATCGAAAGTCTCATATTAAAGGCTGGCATGGACGATGCTTTAATTAGAGCCAGCGCCTATATTAAGGCAGGGGTCGACGGGATAATGATTCATAGCAAAGAAAAAAATCCCAAGGAAATCCTTGAGTTTTGCAGGGAGTATAGAAAGTTTAAACACAGAGTGCCTCTTGTCACCGTTCCTTCAACATACAGTAAAATTACAGAAAGAGAACTCGAAAAAGCAGGAGTAAGAATAGTTATTTATGCAAACCAATTACTCCGCAGCGCGTATCCTGCCATGAAAAAGGTGGCAGAAACCATACTTAAAAATGGCCGGGCCTTGGAAGTTGAAGCCGATTGCATGTCCATAAAGGACATTTTAACCCTCATTTCTCCCATAGAAGCCTGTTCGTAAAAACTGTTTCAGAAATAATTGTATAAATGCTCGAAAGCAAAAAAATATTTGAAAAATTGATAAAGCACGACTTGGTTTTTATAACCGGAGTGCCCTGTAGCATCTTTAAAAACTTGCTTATCCATATAGACTCCAATAGTGGCAGATTTATTCATACTAGAGCTACCAGCGAAGGCGAAAGCGTGGGAATTGCAGCCGGATACCATTTGGCCACAAGCAAAGTACCTATCATCTACATGCAAAATTCCGGGTTAGGAAACGCCGTAAATCCTCTAACTTCGCTAATGGACCCAGAGGTTTATGGTTTACCAGCAATACTTTTTTTATCTTGGAGAGGAAAACCCGGCATTAAAGATGAACCTCAACACATAAAAATGGGTAAGATATTAACCAATCTTCTAAAAGTACTCGGAATTCCATATGAAATAGCAAGCGGCAGTGTCAGTAAATTTGAAAAACAAATAGTAAAACTCAAGCACCTTGCCCTGACTAAAAATCAACCCGTGGCATTGATTATTTCAAAAGGAATAATTAAACAGGAAAAAAGCAAGTTTGAAAACAACAAATTTCTTAGGCGCGAAGAAATCCTTGAAATACTTCTGGAGAAAATCGGCAAAAATATCGTGGTTTCAACCACCGGTCAAACTTCTAGAGAAATTTTCGAAATTCGGGAAAAAAATAAACAAAGTCATAAATATGATTTCCTTACAGTCGGCTCAATGGGTTGCGCCTCCGCTATTGGGCTAGGAATAGCCCAAGTCAAAAAGACGCGGGTCCACATTATTGATGGAGATGGTGCTGTGCTTATGAAAATGGGGGCACTGACCACAATTGGTCATTGTTCTCCGTCCAATTTAGTACATTTCATTATTGACAACAACGTCTACGCAAGCACAGGTGGCCAACCAACGAATTCTTCCATTGTTGATTGGAGCAGTCTCTTTAAATCTGTCGGCTACAAAAGTGTAGTTATGGTAAAAAACAAAAAACAACTCAACGAACTTGATTTAAACCGGCACCGTTTACCCTTTGCCGTCATTATTAAGTCGTCTCCAGAAGTAAGAAGTGATTTAGGTAGACCCACGAAAACCCCAAAACAAAACAAAAATAGCTTCATGGCGTATGTTAAAAACAAAATTTAGATGAAAAAGCACTATTTTGGAATTGGTAGCATAAAAGATCTCAATAAAATTCTTGCATACGAAAACCCCAATAAGATCTTCCTGGTAACCGGAAAAAAATCCTATAAGACTTCAGGCGCCCAAGACAAATTAAGGAAAATAATAAAAAACTACCGCTTTCTTCGTTTTTGGGAATTTCAGTTGAATCCAAAAATTGAAGATATTAACAAAGGTATCTCTCTTTATAAAAAGTTTAAACCCGATTTTGTCGTGGCAATAGGAGGAGGAAGCACAATTGACATGGCAAAGTCAATAAATATCCTATCCAGCCAGCCATATCAGCCAAAAGAATATGTGAGTAATAAAAGGAAAATTCAAAACCCTGGCAGAAAATTTGTTGCCATCCCCACCACCGCAGGCTCCGGATCCGAAACCACTCATTTTGCCACACTCTATATCGGTAAAACTAAACACTCCTTAGCTCACCAATATGTGCTGCCAAACTACTCCATTGTTGACCCACAATTTACTTTTTCGTTATCACCAATAATAACCGCCGTCACCGGCCTTGACGTTCTAACCCACGCCATAGAATCTTACTGGAATGTAAATTCAACAATAAAATCAAAAAAATCCGCCGAACAAGCTCTGAGTCTCATTTTGACAAATCTTGCCAAGGCAACAAAAAATCCCACAATAAACTCTCGGATTGCAATGAGTAAGGCGGCCTATTTGGCCGGGAAAGCAATTAATATCACAAAAACTACAGTCTGCCACGCTGTTTCGTATCCCCTTACCTCTTACTTCAACATCCCCCATGGCCACGCCGCATCTCTTACTCTCTCTAGTATGCTCATTTTTAACAACAGAGTTAATCGTAATGACATTGTTGACAAAAGGGGAATAAAATTCGTCAAACAAACCACCGATGATTTAGCAGTCTTATTAGGAACAACAAACGTTACTTCAGCAAAAAAAAGACTCGATAATCTAATAAAGGAAATTGGGCTTGAGATCAGATTAGAATGTCTCGGGATAAAAGGTGGTAAAGAAATTAATATAATCCTGAAGCATGGATTTAACCCTGATCGTGTTAAAAATAATCCCAGAAAATTAACCAAAAATCAACTCGAGAAAATTCTGAAAAATATTTTGAGGTGATAAAATTGCAGTATCTTAGTTCTCTTTAATTTTCCAGATCTCTGCATTAGCATTGTCATAAGTCTTTTCTACCCCCAAATCTCCGGGCGAAAAAGGCAACTTCTCAAAATAATCTTCATATTTTACGCCAACTTTGTAGTTCGAACCATCAATACCCTTCCCAAGTTATGAAACCTGTGTAACAAAAGTAAAATCTGGTTGGCGGTATACTTCCTAACAATTTCTAAATCTCTTTTTAAAACACTTTTATATTGTGTCGTAGAAACGCCACCCGCCGTCAATCTAAAACTCGAAAGACGGTCGCTCAAAATTTTTGGCATTTCTGTCTTTCCCAACTTCAACCACAAATCATACTCCATTACTACCCTGCCAATCCCACTAAATGGTCCATATTTTTCGTATGCGGATCTGCTTACAAAAACCGATGGTTGCATTAAATAGTTAACTATAAGTAATAATGAATAACGGTTCGCGGTTAAGAGAAAATTTTTATAGCAAGTTACCCATTTTGATATTTCTTTGCCCTCAGTATTAATAACCTTTCCCTTTCCTGCCAACCATAAAGTGTTGGGGTTTTTTCTAATATATTCTCCTACCGCAAGTAAAGCTCCACCTTCGTAAACATCATCAGCATTTATATACGTAACAATATCTCCACCTGTTCTTTTTAGTCCCTCATTTATTGCATCTACTTGTCCTTTATCTTTTTTTGAAACCCAAGAAATTTCTTTGGGATATCTTTTTGCAAATTCCTTAATAATGTCAACTGTTCCGTCTGTTGAACCACCATCTTGAATAATAACTTCTAACTTTGGATAATTTTGAGAAACTATTGAATCTAACGTTTCTCGAATATATTTAACTTTATTATACGAAGGTATAACAATAGAGATCTTTGGAAGAGATTTCATTTCTTCTTTTTCTTTTTAGCATTTTTCAGCGCCTCGCGCCTGACGTATTCTTCAAGTTTCTTTTCCATTCTCTTTGTGCTCACGTAAGTTCTGGCAACCATGGCTATCACTAACACAAAACCCCCCACCACCATAAAGTCAAAAAGGCGGGTAATAAAAAATGTCTGTGCAAATTTCCTGAGAAGCTCGGGAAATACAACAACAACTATCGTTGCAGTCCATATAGCCACCCACAAGAGGATTTCTGTTTTATCTATTTCTCCTCTGCGGCGGTGCAAAACAGCAAAGTAAATCATGGTAAAAGCAAAAAGGATGGCGATAATTTGTAATCCTAAAATCATAGTTTTATTCTCCAGCGAATGACGTCGAAGAAAATATTAAACGCGTCCAAAATGGTTACGCCTTTAACATTATCATAGTATATCGTTTGAACTGGAACCTCACAATATTTCAATCCATATTTTCCCGTTTTTATGGCCATTTCTGTTTCAACACCATACCCTGTTGATTCCCAATCAAGTTTTTTATAAACCTTCTTTGTCAGTCCTTTGTATCCACAAATCAAGTCTGAAATATAAACACCAAAAAGAAAGGATACCAAAAGTGATGCCACTTTATTGCCCATATACCTTACTAATGGGACTCCGTGACTCAGATTTCTTGATCCAAAAACAACATCAAATTTATCTTTCTCAAGGGCGTCAATAAAATGTGGCAAGTCCTCTACTTTGTGCTGACCATCCGAGTCCATTAAGATAACTGCCTCAGCGCCCATTGAAAAAGCAGCTTCACAGCCGGTTTTCAAAGCCGCCCCTTTTCCTAAATTGACTTTGTGCCGCAAAGCTATAACTCCCAGGTTCTTTGCAATCTTAAAAGTTTTGTCTTTCGAGCCATCATCAACAACTATCACCGGCAACTTGGTCTTTTTTAAATCTTTCAAGACTTCGCCAATTCTATTCTCTTCATTATGGGCGGGGACAACAACAGTAATATCCATGTTTAGCCAATTGTAACCTGAAGTAATATTTTGGGCAATCAGGGCCTTTTTTGAAACCAATCAATGGTTTTTTTGAAGGCTTTCTTTAATAAGAAAAGATTGCTCTATTTACTATTAAGGTTTTTTCAAAAAAATTATTTTTCATATTTTGTGTGATCTATTAAAACCAACGCTGCAGAGTATATAAGCAATGGGTAGAAAATCATAGACAACCTTACTGCTGAATCAGGAATTTCTGCCCAACCCTTGGTTGAAAAGCTAAAAATAAAGGTGCCAAGTATAAGCATTACTAGTAAAGAGAATGTGAGGAAATAGATCAAAAAGGACTTTTTTATCTTTTTAAAAATTAAGGAATAAATAAAGGCTGCCGAGAAAAGAAGAAATATCGGACCCCAACTTAAAACCACATTCTTATATAGAAAATTCAAAACCTCTATCCATCTTGGAAAGTTAAAGATATTAGCTAAAAACGGAACAAAATTTGTTACTTCCCCTATTGTTGAACTCGCAGATCCGGCCGAAATTCTGAAATTTTGCCATACCTGCTGGATCGGAAAAAATATCAGGGAAAAGATAATTATGTCGAATATTTTTCTTCTGAATATGGATGCCAAGATGATTGTTCCAAAAATCACCAACCAAAAAGGTTCTGCCGACCTTGTCCAAGTACTTAAACCGACTAGGGCGGAAGACAAAACCAAATATCCCATCGTTCTTTTCTTATCCCAAACATAAAAATATATCGTTCCTAGAGAAAAATATGCCATATAAGGAAGATTTGTATAAGAAACAATCGACTGGGTAAAAATTTTTGGAACCGAAAGGAGCACTAAGGTAAAAATCAGGCTTAAATTTCTTGAGGTAAACTCCCGAAGCAGACCATAAAAAACCAGCCCCAAGGATAAATAAAACATTGAGTATAAAAATTGAGAATTATTTCCTCCAGACAAGTAAACAATTGTATGAGAGAGCGAGGTCAAAAGCGGATAGCCAAAATAATATCCTCCACCAAGAGCGCTTAAGGCACTTTTTATAAATCCAGTTTGAAAAATAACCAGCGCCCTAAAATCATAAAGAATAAGGGCATCCCAACGGTAAACCGGCCAATAAAAAGTATTTATAAAACTAGAAATTATAAAAAAACCAATTGCTCCCAGGGTAATTTTTTCTACCAACCCCGGGTGGAAGTTTTTAACCGACTTTACAGTCTCTTTCCAAAAATCTTTAATTTTACTTCTCTTAAAAAAGGCAAGCGGTAGAGAAAATACTAAAAATATCAAAATATTATTGAGAAATGTTAATTTAAGACCCCGAAGATTAGTTATATACATGAGCAGTGTAAAAAATCCAATTCCCAAAAGATAAGAAAGCCCGAACCTTCCGGCAACGTTATGTTTCGGAGCAATCCAAAGTGTCAGCGGAAGCCCAATTCCAAAAGTTATTAGTAATACAAAAATTATTGCTGTAATCATAATTTAGTCATTAATCATTAGCCATCAGTCACATTCTCAACAATCCAAAAGGATTGCTCGTATCTTTCGAGTCATAGATAAAATTTTGCCTAATCTCCTTTACTCCGGTAGAGTTTGGGTCTTTGAAAATTATCTTTTTAGTTTTAATTACCTGTTCCGGCCATCCCTTACAACCTTGAATGTCACACTCCCATTCGCCCCAAGCAACCATAATATAAGTGTCCGGCGGCAAAGATTTTGGATCAGGTATTAATTCTGTATCGTATTGAATAATTTTTCTTGGGTAAAGGAAGGATGTTACTAGTTTTAAATTCCCACTCCTAGTCCACCATGGTGCAATCTGTGGAGGAATAACTATGCTTGCATTTTCTGGAGTATTGTTTTTAACAAAAAGCATATAGTTATAAAAGCCTTTCCACCTAAAGTACATTTTTTGATCATATGTATCCCCAAGATGAGCAAAAACATAAAAATCTTCCTTTAGTGCTGCAGTAATTGAAGCTCCGGTATTTGCCATAAATGCATAGACAACAAAAAAGACAAGTATTAAATAACCAATGTTTTTAGATTTGACAATGGCTTTCTTCACGCTAATTCTTTGAATAAGAAAAAGAGAAAAACTAAACAAAAATAAAAAACCCAAACCATCAAGGCTAAAATGATAGGTAGAAAGAACATAGTTTGGAAAATGAACTGCTTCTATAAAAGAAAATCCTAAGTAAGTGGCTGTTACCAAAATTAAAACCAGGGTATTTAGTTTTAAAACCAGCTTTAAATATTTTGATTTAGTAGCTGAAATCAACAAAAAGAGCAATACCAACGCCGCACAAAGCCTGCCATTTATCAAGAAGTGTTTTCCTACAAAACCTGGGTATTTAAGAGTATCTAGAAACAGAACAAAAAGTGTCAATAAGATAAATACTGCCAATAGTTTATCTCTATTGGCATTTATTGTTTTATAAAGTTTTGTCTTAACTATTCTATCCTTATATTTTTTCATAAAAGCCTACCTACCATTACTTTCCCAATATTATGGAGTTTGTGTAAAAAAACAATAAGCTGGAATAACAATAATAATCTTCACGGAGCTATCTTAATCTTGCCAAGTTTGCATCAACTAGCATGCTAACTAGTTCTTTGAAATTTGTTTTCGGTTCCCAACCAAGCTTTTTCTTCATTTTGGAACAATCTGCAACCAAAGGCCCTGTCTCCGTGGGTCTTATGAATCGTGGATCCACTTTCACATATTTTTTCCAGTCAAGACCAACAAAAGAAAAGGCCGTTTTACAAAGTTGCCGAATGGTATGTGTTTTTCCTGTCCCCACTACATAATCATCAGGTTTTTTTTGTTGCAACATCAGCCACATGGTTTCAACGTAATCTCCCGCAAAACCCCAATCGCGCTTTGCATCCAAATTGCCCATAGCAACTTTCCCGTTCTTAATAATCGGCTCCCCTTCCTCATTCAGGTGTTTTGAGGTTTTTATACCTAATTTTGCACAAGCAGCAGCATAGGATACTTTCTGCTCAACAAAATTAAGATTACGCTTGGGTGACCCGTGATTAAAAAGTATGCCGCAAGAAATAAACATTCCATAGCTCTCCCGATAAATCTTGGCAATATTGTGAGCATAAAGTTTTGCCGCTGCATAGGGGTTTGCAGGATTAAAAGGTGTTTCCTCATTTTGTGGAACTTCTCTAACCCAGCCAAACATTTCGCTACTTGAAGCTTGATAAAATTTTGCCTTCGGGCAAACTTCTCTAATTGCCTCCAAAACCCTGTGTGGTCCTATGCCAGTAATTTCCGCTGTGTGAATAGGTTGTTTAAAAGAGGTGGCTGGAACGGATTGGGAAGCCAAATTATAGATTTCATCTGGCTGAACATCTTTGATGACTTGCGATATGGAAACAGGATCTACGAGATCTGCATAAACTAAATTCACCCGATGTTGAATATGATTAATATTGGCATGAAGAAGATTGCTTGTTTTCCTTACTATTCCGGTAACTTGATATCCCTTTTTAAGTAAAAACTCTGCCAAATATGACCCATCCTGTCCTGTAATCCCAGTTATTAAAGCCTTTTTTCTTTTTTTTCTCTTTCTTTTTTGAACCATATATGTTAATTTTGTCTATTTTCAAGAAACCATTTGACTGTTTTCTTGAGTCCCTCCTTAAAAGGTGTCTTTGCCACAAAACCGAACTCTTTTTTGGCCCGTGTCGT
>SDBS01000615.1_pt1 | contig 35065 bp, 36 predicted proteins | sample 2277091 | NCBI WGS metagenome assembly SDBS01 (sample SAMN10404972, study PRJNA504765) | marine sediment metagenome | isolation source: marine sediment core GS10_PC15, 163 cmbsf | place: Arctic Ocean: Southern Knipovich Ridge | collected 2010 | reverse complement strand
TCCAGATCGTCGCCAACTCCATTCTGCTCATTGGAATACAGCTCAGCCTAGCAATCCAGCCCGCCCACCTATCGGCACGGTTGCGCCCCAATAGTGCTAGTTATTTTTGCGCGGGCCCTAAGTGCACCTCTGCGTAAGTACGGTCACGTATCGAGGGCGTCGATGCGCGCCCCTGCCGGAGCTTCGCGACCGCCGACGTACCCTGTGGTACTTCAAGGGAGCGAAGCTCCAGCAGGGGTGATGCAGCGGCGGCCGAATACGAGCGTACTTGCGCAGAGGTGTACTAAGCTGTGTGAACGGAGGTGGATGAGGTGGCGCACTCGATCGATGATCAGCTCGATTATCTGACCAAGGGCTGCGTCGATGTCGTCCCAGCGGAGCAGCTTGGCGAAAAGCTGCGACGGTCGCGGTCCACCGGCAAACCACTCGTGGTCAAGGTGGGCTTCGATCCGTCGGCGCCGGATCTTCATCTCGGCCACACCGTGGTGATCCGCAAGATGCACCACTTCCAGCAACTCGGCCACAAGGTGGTTTTTCTGATCGGTGATTTCACCGGTCTAATCGGTGATCCGACCGGCAAAAAGAGCACCCGGCCGCAGCTCACCCCCGAGCAGATCGCGGCCAACGCCGAAACCTACCGCCGCCAGATCTTCAAGCTGCTCGATCCCGAGGACACGGTCATCGAATTCAACTCGCGGTGGCTCGGGGAGCTCGGCTCTGCGGATTGGATCCGGTTGGCGGCAAAGGTCACGGTAGCTCAGATGTTGGAGCGGGATGACTTCCGCACCCGGTACGAGGCCAGACAGCCGATCGCCTTGCACGAGTTCCTCTACCCGCTCGCCCAGGCGTACGACTCGGTCGTTCTGGAGGTCGATGTGGAGCTCGGTGGAACCGACCAGCTCTTCAACCTCCTTTTCGGGCGCCATCTCATGCGCGAGCACGGTATGGAACCTCAGGTTGTGATGACTCTACCCCTCCTCGAGGGTCTCGACGGTGTCGAGAAAATGTCAAAGTCCCTCGGCAACTATATCGCTGTGGAGGATGAGCCGAGGGAGATGTTCGGCAAGCTCATGTCGATTTCGGACGAGCTCATGTGGAAGTACTGGCTGCTGCTCACCGATCGCGGCGCCGACGAGATCGAGGCCGAGCGCAAGCGGGTCAAAGCCGGAGCAAAACACCCCATGGAGGCAAAGAAGGAGCTGGCGGGCGCGATCGTCACCGAATTTCACTCGGCGGCAGACGCTGCGGCGGCGCGGCAAGAGTTCGAGCGCGTATTCTCGGCCGGACGATTGCCGCAGGAGATCCCCGAGATCGTCGTCCATCCTTCCGACGACACGATGCTGCTGTCCAAGATCCTGGTTGAGGGTGGCTTGGCGGCGTCGAACTCCGATGCCCGACGCCTCATTCAGCAAGGTGGCGTCAGGGTCGATGGCGTGGGCATCCGCGACGTCAAGACCGATGTGGCCACTACCGGAACCGAACCGGTGCTCCTCCAGGTCGGCAAGCGCCGCTTCGCGAGGCTGAGCTTTACGAGGCACAAGGCTTGAGGCTTGGGGCTTGAGGCTTGACATCCCTCAAGCCCCACGCCCCACGCCTCAAGCCAAAAAAACGCCCCCCCGCTTCCGGTGGGGCGTTGAGCTGTTGGTGAGTGGATGATCAGAAGAAGGACGTTTCCTGCTCGACCTTTTGGCCCTCTTCGCTGAGCCCCTGGATCTGGATCGAGATGAAGGTCGGACGGAACTTGTGGTCCTGGCACAGACGGCGCAGCTGGTCATCGAGATTGGCGTCCCAAAATTCGATGATCTTGCCGGTGGCGGTACACACCATGTGGTGGTGGCCGCCGCCCGGCTCCATCTTCTCGTAAAAATAATGCTCACGTCCGAGACGGCTCTTGCGCACCAGACCGCATTGGACGAGCAGATCGAGAGTGCGGTAGACGGTGGCCCGCGAAACCTTTCTCTGTTTGCTCTTCATCCGTGCGAGCAGATCGTCGGCGTCGAGATGCTCGTCGGTTGCGAAAATCTCATCCAACAACGCCAGTCGTTCCTGGGTCACCTTGAGGTTGCTCTCCCTCAGGTGTTGGATGAAGAGTTTCTGGGCTCGTTGTGCAAGTTTGCTGCTCATAGTGTTAATCCAGTCTCATTATCATTGTTGCAAACTAAGATACCGTCGATGCGACATCGTGTCAAGAGATACCGTAACAGATTTCCGGCGGCTTCGGGATCTCTGTCCCGCAAGGGCCGCGAGTCCGGGCTCGGGCCCCCCGCAACCGGTCCCACACACTGGCTGAGCTTGGCGGTGAGCGGGGCGGGGCGCCGCCTGATACGCACGTCACGCGGAGGTCGAAGAACCTAAAGTGTACCCCGCTACAATTGGAGTGGTATTCGGTCACCGATGCATCCATCCTGCCTGCACTTCGCTTCCTCAACATACAGATGGTATGTATCGGTCGCGAAGCCCAGGCAGGACGGCGCCTCGGCGCCCTCGATACTACACACCAATTATGACTGGGCACACTAGGAACCGGGGATCATCGAGAGTTGTTTTTCGTATACAATTTGTATACAATTACCGTTGATGGTGGAAGGTGCAATGATCACCGGAGCTCAACGACGAACGGTGGCGGAAGACGTGTACCGCGCCCTGAAGCGCGACATCATCACCCTTCGCCACAGCCCGGGCGCCTCGCTGACCGAGCAGGAGCTCGCTGGGCTCTACGGCTCGAGCCGGGTACCGGTACGAGAGGCTTGCGGACGCCTGCAGCAGGACGGCCTGCTGACCAACGAGCCCTACAAGGGTTACTTCGTCAACCACATCTCGCTCAAGGAGATCGGCGACTGCTTCGATCTGCGGCTGCTGTTGGAGACGCATGCGCTCGAAATGGTGGCGGCATGTGCGACGACGGACGATTTGAGCCGACTCGAGGAGCTCGCGGCCACGGAGTACACCTTCCACGATTGGGAGTCGTATGCGGATTTCCTCGACCGCAATCGCGCCTTCCATATCCGGCTCGCCGAGCTGTCGCGCAACCAACGCCTGGTGTCGATGCTCCGGGATCTCCTTGAAAGCATGCAGCGGTTTTTCTTCCTCGGTCTCGACCTCGGCGACTTCGCCCTCGAGATGCGCTCGGAGCATGAGCAACTGGTCGAGCTGATGCACCGCCGCGAATTCGATGATGCCGCAGACTGCTTGCGCGGCCAGATCCAATCGTCCCGCGACCGCATCTTGCGGGCGCTCGTCGACGATCACATCGACCTGCCGGTGAAGTGAGGTTTGATATGACTGACTCCATATATCTCGACAACTCCGCCACCTCCTTTCCCAAACCCCCCGAGGTCATCCGTTTCATGTGCGACTTCTACACCACCCGCGGCGTCAACCCCGGACGCACGGGGTTCGACCTCGCGCTCGAGGCGGAGGAGACCCTCGCCGAAGCGAGGCAGGCGCTGACTGATTTCTTCGGCGGCTCCGACCGCAACCGGCTGGTTTTTTCGTATAACGTGACGGATGCGCTCAATCTACTGATTTCGAGCGTATTGAAACCTGGCGACCATGCGATCACCACCTGTCTCGAGCACAACTCGGTCCTGCGACCGATGTACCGGCAGGCCGAAAACGGCGTCGAGGTCGATTTCCTGCCCTTTGACGATCGCGGTTACGTGGATCCCGGAGACATCGAGAGGCGGATCCGGCCGAACACAAGACTCGTGGTCGTCAACCACGGTTCGAACGTCATCGGGACCATTCAGCCGGTTGCCGAGATCGGCCGTATCTGTCGCGCTCGAGGCGTACTTTTTGCCGTCGATGCCGCCCAGACCGCGGGGTTGGTGCCGATCAACGTCGGCGACATGAACATCGACGTCGTCTGTTTCACCGGTCACAAATCGCTCTTTGGCCCGACCGGCACCGGTGGCATGTATATCTGTGAGCACGTGGACATCACGCCCTGCCGGGCCGGGGGTACCGGGGTCATGAGCGCCCTCAAGAGCCAGCCGGAGGATTTCCCATGGCGGATGGAGTTCGGGACCGTCAACCTGATGGGCATCGCCGGTTTGCTCGCCGCTCAGAGGTGGATTGCCGGCCGCGGCGGCGTGGAGGCCATCTTTGAGCATGAGATCCGGCACGCACGGCGCCTGCGCGAGGGCCTCGCCGACATCGATGGAGTTCAACTCTATTGCGCGGACATGGAGCACGACCACTTACCGGTGTTCGTCTTCAACCTCGAAGGCCTGCCGGCCGACCAGACGGGCACGTTTCTGGATGTCGAACACAACGTGATCACCCGCACCGGTCTACACTGCGCGCCGCAGGTTCACGAAGGCATCGGCACCTTCGAGGATCACGGAACGATTCGCTTTTCCCCCGGAATTTTCACCACCGATGACGACGTGGAGCGGGCGATCGACGCGGTCGCCGAGGTCGCAGAGTACGCGCGGGCGCAAAACGGCAGGGTGGCAGAGTCGGTGGTGTAACCGGGTCTTCTCACCGCGTCGTCAACCCGCACATCACCACCTCGCCACTGTGGCCCGTTCTTCGCGAGGTTGTCCCGAGCCAATGTACCCCGCCACAAATGGAGTGGAAGACATCGCGAGCGCCGCAGCGACCACCCTCACCCATGGTGATCGGCGGTCCACTGCTCGGGGGTGAAGGTGCGCATGGACAGGGCGTGGATGTCCTCCCTCATCAGGTCGGCCAACGTCTCGTAGATCAGTTTCTGGGCGGCGATCCTCGACAGGCCGCGGAATGTCCGAGACACCACAACGACCGCGAAATGCCCGCCGCCGTTCTCGGCTCCGAGGTGATTCGCGTGGCCGGCGCTGTTGTCCACGACCTCGACATAGGTTGCCTCCAGGGAGCTGACGAGCGCGTCCTCGATGGCTCTGACTCGCAGTGATGGTTGCACTGATCCTCTCCAAAACACTCTCCTGGTAGAACCGGATGACCGCGGCCGTTCTTCCCGACCCTGCCCGCTCATCTCGGACGGGCGGCGAGCTGCCGGTTGAGTTCCCAGTGCGGAACCGTGCGATTGCGGCCGAGCTCCTTGGCCGCATACATGCATCTGTCAGCCAGGCGAATGAGCTCGTCTTTTGCGGTGACCGCATCTCCGCCGCCGGTGAGCTCGGGCAGAACGTCCGACTGAAGGGTCGCGATTCCGATTGAGCAGGTCACCACGACCTCTATGCGGTGAGCCGGACCGGCGTCAGGGTTCACGGGGTCTGGCGTGACGACGAACGCGGTCTCCGCGATGTTTTGCCGGATTGTCTCGGCGACCCAGAAGCACTCCTGCCTGCCTGCCCCGGGGAGGGCGATGACGAATTCGTCGCCGCCATAACGGGCTGCGAGCCCGTTCCCGGGGATGATCTGCCGAAGGGTCGCCCCCACTTCACGGAGCAACCGGCTGCCGATCAGGTGGCCATGAGTGTCGTTGACCTCTTTGAAGTGGTCGAGATCGAGGAAGATGATGGCGCATTCGGTACCCTCGGAAACCGCCCGATCGACAATCTGCAAGAGGCTGCTGTGGAGATGGCGATCGTTGTACAGTTCGGTGAGCTCATCCCGTTTGGCGATCTCCTTCGAACGCTGGGCGTCGATGGCGTTGACGATCGACAGCGAGATCGTGCGCGCAAAAATGCCGAGAAGCGCCAGATCAGCGTCCGAGTACCCCTGTCCCCCGCTGTGGTTGAGGAGTTCGATGACGCCGATCGTGCGGCCCTCGACCTCGAGCGGTGCACATACCACGGATTCGATCGAGAAACCGATCCGCATCCCCGGTCCACTGCGGAATATGGGGTCCGCGAGCGGGTCGAAGCACGAGTACGGGAGGCCCGTGCGGTACACCTCGCCAATGATCCCCTTGTGAGTGTCAAATCGCTCTTCGATCAGATCCTCAGTCTTCGGGCCGAAGCTGGCGATCACCACGAGCGATCTTCTGTTGGCATCGTCCGTCGTGTCTAACGGGTCGTCCAAGTAGATCGTGCCCGCATCCGACGGGAGAAAATCAATGGCTCGTCTGAGAAGCTCGCGGAATATTCGATTCAGATCGAGATCGGTGGCGGAGTCGGATCGCGGCTCGCGTTTGAGAAAATGCGCCAGCTTCGCGCTGCTGACACAACGTATCCGTGGTGATGATTCCGCGTGGTCCTCGACCATATCCTCCAGGATAGCAGGAAGGCGCGCGGGCCAGTCCGTATTATTTATGAGTCCGAGTTTTCCCCGGGCGACTCCTCATCCGTTTCGTTGCCGGCCGCCTTCGAGTCCGAGCGCACCGAGTTCCTGAAGTTTCGGATGCCCTCGCCAAGCCCCTTGCCGAGACGGGGGAGCTTGTTGACACCGAAGATGAGGATCACTATCGCGAGCAGAATCAACAACTCGGGAAGGCCGAGACTTCCGAACATCCGAACCTCCTAGCCCGATTTTTCATCGGGTGTTCAGTCTAGCAGAAGGTCGACCAGCAGCGAAGGCGCTCCGGTCGATTCGAGCTCGGGAGCGACGGCGTGGGCGAGACTCTTCATCCAGCGATCGTAGGTCGAAACCCCGGAAGCGGAGAGCCGTGAAAACGTGCCGAGAACCTTGAGCCCGCGCTGGACCCTCACCAGACGCCAGCGCTCCCGCCAGCCGGATCGGGTCGAGGTGGCGTCGGCCCATGCCTCCTGAATCAGAACCCGGTGCGACGGATCGGTCATGTCCGGCATGCCGCGCTCGCACATGAGCGACACCGCGTCATAGGTGTCGGGCCCGACCAGCATGTCCTGGAAGTCGATGATCCCGACCTCGCCGGTGTCGAGAAAGAACAGGTTGTTGAGGTGATAGTCGCGATGGCAGACTCGCTTCGGATGAGAGTCGACCGTGATCGCGATCTCGTCCAGCCAGCTCCCGATGTCCGGCGGCGGCGCGATGCCTCGTCGGTACCGCAGGTACCAGAGCTCGAAGCCGGCAAGTTCCCAGCGCAGGCGCGCTGCGTCGAGTGGGGCATTCCACCGCGGAAGATCGTCCGGTCTCGCTGTCGCTAGCACGATCAGCGGGTCAAGGGCACGCAGAGCCATTTCCGGTCTTTCACCCGCAGATGCGGCGGCCAGCCTCCGGTCGGCGTCTTTGTCGCCGAAATCTTCGAGAATCGCCCACCCGCGCTCGAGATCGCAATCGATGAGCCCCGGGACTCGAAGTCCCCGTGCGTCGCACCATGAGCGGATCTCGAGGTCGCGCGTCAGACGGAATCGATCGGCGGCCGGATAGCGGACCAGGATCGCGATGTGGCCGGTGGCATCCCGAAGTCGGCTATACCTTCTGGCCGAGGCATCGCCGGGCAGTCTCTCCTCATGGATCCACGGATTTGGGAGCGTGCCATCCAAGATCACTTCCGGAGGCTAGTGTACCCCGCCACAATGGCGAGCAATGAGGTAGGATGGGAACAGCCGGCTCGAACCGGCGGTTGTGTAGGCGGAGGATGATGGAAGAGTCGCGAACCCAGAGGCTGCAAGAGCTGCTCAGACGGCTCGGTAAAGCGGTGCACGGTTCGGTGGTGCGATCAGAAGAGGTGCGCGCCTGCCTTGACGAGCTGCACGACGACGGTTGGCGTGCCGTGATGCTTCTCGAAACCTCGTTGGCCTGTGGTGAAAGTGGTTCGTTGGAGGTTGACAAGGGCATCCTCAGGATGCACGTCGACACCGCAGATCCAGCCGTCCCCGCGTACCGGCTGGATGTCGCCGATGCGCGGTTCCTCTCGTCACTGGGTATTTCAGCTGGTCGCCATCGCTCACCGAACAACGCGCTTCCGCGCCCTCCGGCAAAACGCGACAGCGAATCCGCCTCCTGATCCGATTTTCCAATATGAATCTCGTCGGCAAGACATCTGCTGAAATATCAGGTCTTCTCGCGGAGCACATGGACCGCGGCTTTCGAGGTCCTCAGGTAGCGCGCTGGATCGTCGAGCGAAACGCGGCCACCTTCGGCGAGATGACCAATCTGCCCGCGTCCCTCCGCGAACGGCTGGCCCAGCGCTTCACCCTCACCGAGCCCGAGGTGGTGGAGGTGATCGAAAGTTCGGACGATTCCCGAAAATACCTCGTGCGTCTCGAGGACGGGGTGACCGTGGAGAGTGTCGCCATGCGCGACGGGCCCAAGGCTACCTTCTGTCTGTCTTCTCAAGGTGGCTGTGCTGTGGGGTGCACATTCTGCGTCACCGGCGCGATGGGCGCCGGGCGTAACCTTCGCCCCGACGAGATCGTCGGCCAGTATCGCATTATGTTGCGTGACCTCGAGGGCGCGATAGAACGGGTGAATGTGGTGTTCATGGGCATGGGTGAACCGCTTCTGAACACCGAAAACCTCGGTGTTGCGCTCGAGGTTCTTTCGGAAAAACTCAGTCTGAAGCGCATCACGGTTTCAACCGCGGGGATCGTCCCCGGCATCCGCTGGCTCGCCGCGCTGCCTAGGCGGCCCAAACTGGCGGTCTCGCTCAACGCTCCCGACCAGAAGCGCCGCGAGAAGATCATGCCGATTGCGGCACGATACCCGTTGCACGAGCTTTTCGCGGAGCTCCGCGCCTTTCCCCTCGAACGCGGCCGCCGCATCACCTTCGAGTACGTGCTGATCCGGGGCTTCAACGACGCCGAGGCTGACGCCTCGACTGTCGCCCGGCTGGTCAGCGGCATTCCTGCCAAGATCAACATCATTCCCCTCAACGAGGATCCAGAGTGCTTCCCCGATCTCCGGCAGCCGGACGGCGAGGTCGTGGAAGCCTTTGCATCGCGCCTTCGAGGCGCCGGTCTCACGGCGACCGTTCGCTGGTCACGGGGCGCGGATGTGGCGGCGGCGTGCGGACAGCTGCGAGGGCGCTAGCCCGTTCCCATCCAGAAACTCTGGTGGGAACTGCGCAGTTCTCGATGCAGAAACGAGCGATTTTTGTGCAAGTTCTAGGAGGACAAGGATTTCCGCGGAGGCGTACTCGAGTACGCCGCACAAAGGAATCCGCAGTCTGACGACGAAATTGCCAAAAAGCGCCGTTTCTGGACGAGAACTAGCCCGTGGCGGCGCGGTAGATCAGAGAGAACTGGCGACCGGCCGCCTCGCCGTCCCGCCGATGAGAGGCGAGGTCCGGTGACGACGCCGTGCACAGGCCGATGTCTCCAAGCGCGGTCGGCTTCACACCGAGCTGCAACAGACGGGCGCGGAGGAACCCCTTGAGATCGACGTGGTGCCCCTTGCGCCACGCTCGATCATCCAAACCCATGGTTGCCAGGGCTTCCACGACCTCCATTCCGACCTCATAGTTGGGCCCCGAGATTGCCGGCCCGAAGGTGGCTTGGATTTGGTCCGGCGGGACGCCGTACTCGATCTCGAACCGGTGTACGGCCGCACCCGCGACGTCTTCGGCGGCGCCCCGCCAACCCGAGTGAATGGCGGCCACCACCCCATCCCCGGCCATCAGGATGGGAACGCAATCGGCGGTCCACACGACCAATCCGACCCCAACCTCGGCGGTGATCAAGGCGTCGCAGCGGCCGACGCAGAGAGCATGCTCCAGGCGACAGCCGGGTTCGCAGGCGATCGACGCGACCAGCCGACCATGGATCTGCTCACCCCATCGGATGGTGGTGAGATCGGGTTCGAGCGAGGCGAGAATTCGGTTCATTCGGTTCTCAGGGGCGTCGACGGGAGACGGCGGTCCGATGCCGAAAACCATGTGCACGTCGTTTTCGGCCGCGGCGAGAGCGTGGTCGTCGGCGATCTCGACCTTCCGCCATTGCTGTCCAGGTCGTGTCCTCATTCCATCTCTTTCCTCTCCCAATGATACAATTCGGTTCCCGGGGGTGCTTTGAAAGGTCACACCATCGCGCGACAGATTCTAGCCCGCGCGGGTGGTCCGTGATCCGCCTCCGTGGTGTTTCCAAGGAGTATGATCGGCGCAAGGTTCTGCGCGACTTGGACCTGCAGGTGGATGCCGGGGAGTTCGTTTTCCTCACCGGACCGTCGGGAGCGGGGAAGACCACCCTCCTGCGGTTGCTCTACGCCGCCGAGCGCCCGACCGATGGCGAGGTCTGGGTCGCCGGCCGGCGGGTGGACCAGCTGTCACGAGCCCGTCTGCCCCTGCTGCGGAGGAAGATCGGCGTGATTTTTCAGGATTTCAAGCTCCTCAAGCGGAAATCCGTCTTGGAGAACATCACCTTTGTATTGCGCATCCACGGCATCGCGCCGCGTGAAGCGCAGAGGCGTGCGCTTCAGGTGCTCAAGCGTCTCGGGTTGCAGCATCGACAGTCCGCCCTCCCGGATGCCCTCTCCGGTGGCGAGCAGCAACGTGTCGCCATAGCCCGGGCCCTGGCTTATCAGCCGCGACTGATCCTGGCCGACGAACCAACCGGCAATCTGGATGCCGATCTCGCATCCGAGCTTCTCAGCCTTCTCTGTGACATCAATTACCAGGGGGCGACGGTGGTGGTCGCCACCCATGATCATGCGATCCTCGAATCGATTCCGGCCCGCACCCTGGTCCTCCACCAGGGTCGGGTCCACTATGACGGAATGTGGCCTCCATGATCCGGCACGCCCTTGCCGAGGGATGGCTCTTGCTACGGCAGCGCGGCGCCGTGAGCCTGGTACTTGCGTTTGTGCTTGCGGTGCCCATTTCGCTTGCCGGCATGGGTTTGACCCTCCGCCATTGGTTGGGCCCGATGGTCGGACTTTCCGGCCAGTCGAGCACGGTGGCGGTCCTTCTCCATCCTCGACTTGACAACCGGCAACGACGGAAGTGGATCGCCGACGAGAGTGCAGCGCATCCGGAGTGGTCGATCTCAGAGGTGTCCAACGAGGATCTGGTGAACCGGCTCGGTCGTTGGTTTCCCTATCTTGACGACCTGGTGACCAGCGGCGACGCTTCCCTGCCGCCGCTGATCGAGATCGTGACCACCGTCCCAGAATCCGTTGCGGTCCTCGAGGAACGACGCGAGGTGCTCGCGGTGGGTCCACGCTCCTCGATCCAGCAGGCTCTCGGTCGGGTTTCCCGTCATCTCGCCTGGGCCATGGGGATCTTGAGCGCGATTCTCCTGACGGGCGCCGTGCTCCTGGCAGCGGTATGGGTTCACCTCGAGGTCTTCCGCCACGCCGATGAAATCACCATCATGCGTCTCGTCGGCGCCACCGAGCGCGCGATCCGCGGGCCGTTCCTGGTCGCGGTCGCTGTTCCGGGCGCGGTGGCCGCCGTTCTCTCCATCGTCAGCTCCATGACGGCAACCGCAGGGCTATCCCGGCTGACCGCGGATCTCGGTCTCTCCCCCATAACCGTACCGCCGGCAGTTCTCGTGGTTCAGGCGGCTGCCGGCCTTGTTCTGCCCGTTGTCGCAGCCGTGCTCACTCTTGCCCGACACGCCACCGACGAGCTCGAGGGCTGACCCTAACCCGCATTTCTCACCGGGTGTCTACTGCGGGCTAATTTCTTCACAGGGTTTCGTCGCGAGGGCGAAACGAAAAGTGCGACCCGAGAGGGTCGCACTGAGCTATTCGAGTTGTGCCCTGATCAGCCGCAGGTTTCAGTGTACTGCCTCTCGAGGCTCGGGAGCTGGTCTTTGAGCAACTTGGCATTGTCCATGTCGCCAAGCTTCTCGAGCTCGCGGACCTGGAGTTGGAGGGCGTCGATCTTCCGTTTGAACTCTCTGCATTCCTGCTGTGCCAGCAGGTTCTGGGCGACCGAGTCCTTCTTGACCCTCATCTCCTCCACCATCTTCTGGTTACCGGCTTCCTGGTACCAGCTGATCGCGTTGTTGTAGTCCTTTTTCTTGTCGTAGATATAGCCACCCTGGTTGTAAATCTGGGTTCGAAGCTTGCCCGTGGGGCGGTTCTTGAGAGCCTGCTGGAGGGCGGCGATGGCTGGGTTGAGCTGGTTGAGCGAGGTCTTGCACTGGGCGGAGTAGAAATAGACAAGGGCGTTGTTCGACTGTATTGCCCGCGCCTTGTCGAACCATCCCAGCGCCCTGGAGTACTCCTTGGCACCGAGCCATGCCTCGCCGGCGAGGAGCTGGTGGTCGAAGGTCGGCGAGCTCGTGGCCAGGCTCTCGGCTATCTGAGCCGTCTGGCGGTAGTAGCTGGACTTCTGTTGCGCCGAGCTCGATCGCCGCGCGATCGAGATTCCAGCCCGAACGGCGTTTCGCCCACTGGTGACATCCTTGGGATTGAGCTCAAAAGCTTTCTTGTACGCCTCGAAGGTCTTTGACTCATCACCGATGGCGCTGTAGGTCGAGCCCAGGGCCTGCTGGAGACGCGCGTTTCTGGCATCGACCCTGGCCTGGTTGGTCAGCACGCTGACGGCCTCTCCGGCGCGGTTCGTTTTGGTTGCGGCCTTGGCGAAGAGCAGTGCGTAGCTCGAGCGGAGAGAGGCATCCAACGAAGCGATTTTCAGCGGTTTGAGTACCTCGTACGCGTCCTGGTAACGGTCCGCCTGCAACAGGGCCTGGCCGAGGGCAATCTTGTACGAGGCCTGGTTGGCATCGAGGTTGACCGCCTTGCGGAGACTGGCGATGGCCGGGCTCACCTGGCCAAGGGCGCGTTGCGACACACCCAGCATGTAGTAGGCGCCTGCATAGTCCGGATTGGTCTTGGTGACCTCCTCGAACTCCTTGACCGCTGTCGCCCAGTCCTTCTTCTTGTAGGCCTCGAGGCCCTTGTTCCACTCGGCGTGTGCCGGCACCGTCGCCGCCAGCAACAGGAGAACCGCCGCTGCTGCGATCATTGTTCGGCTGATCCTCGATTTCATCTTTTGCCTCCAGTTGTCATTACGAGATCACTCTTTGTTTTGTTGCATTTCACCGAGCAAGGGACGGACCTGCTCATCGAACATCGCTGCGGTGTGGGCGCCTTTGAGCAGCGAAATAGCCTTCGAATGCTGCTCCACCATCTCGTGCAGCGCGCTGAATCCCTCGCCCCGCTCGATGAGGGTTCTTGCTGAAGTGTACTGCTTCTCGATGGAGCCTTGACCCCCGGCCCCGACCACATCGACGGCGACGGCGTGGATCTTCTCCGCCAGACCGAGCAGGGTGACCGGGTTGAGGCCTTCTTGCCATCGCTGGCCCTTGTTGCCCACCTCATCGGCGTTGCTGAGTGCCACCAACCCTGTGGTGATCATTCCGAAGAGCAGCTTCGATACGTCGAACGGCGCCCATTGGAGTTTGTCGGCGATCTTCTCAATGGAGCACACGCCGTCAATCTTCGTCACGAGGATCCATTCCTGGGGACTGAGGCTGACCTGGTCGACCCCGTGCTCTCGAGTCGTGAAGTACGGCACAAGGTCGAGGGACGGGATTTTCCGCGACAGCACTCGCCACTCGTCGAAACGTCGCGCCGCTTCCATCATGAGGGTAGCGTTGGACAGGTGGATGGTGACCCGATCGCTCTCTTCACCGGGCTCGAAGCTAAAGGTCCCCTGTGACCAGATGGCCATCTCGTAAACCGCACTGTCGCCGCGGAGTCGGCCGACCATGGCATCGACGATCTTCCCGTCACGGAGGAAAATTTTGCCCGTCTCATGCTCCCCCCGGACCTCGAACGCCCCCGTCTTGCCAGAGACGCTGACCAGTTGGATGACGTCGGCCAGAGGCAGTTCACTCAAAGATCCTTGCAGAGACATGGTGGAGAATCTACTGCAGGTTGAACCGCACCGTGAGAATGTAGAGAACCTCCACGGGCTTTCCGTTGAGAGTCGAGGCCTGGAACCTCCACTTTCGTACGGCATCTTCGGCACTCTCGGTCAGACCGAGGGGCAGGCCCCGCAAAATCTTGACCCGTATCACGCGCCCGTCCTTGCCGATCGTGCACTCGAGAACCACGACACCCTGAATTCGGGCACGACGCGCGGCCTCGGGATAGATTGGGTTGGGTCCACTGAGCTTTAGCGGTTCCGTGATATTGCCGCCGACGACGAAGCGAACGGGCCCCTCGGGCTCGGGCGGTGGCGGTGCGTCGGGAACCCCGAGAACCAGGTTCTCGTCGGGCACGAAATCGACGTCCTCGTCGGGATCCTGATCCCTAATCGGCTCGGGTTCGTCCGGCGAGGGATCCGGGATCGGGACCTTTTGGGTCTTCGGTTTCGTAATCTGCTGCATCTCGCGTCGTGGAGGCTGCTTGAACTTGACCTGTTTGACGACGTAGATCTTGCTTCTCTTCTCCTTGGCGTCGGAAAGGCCGCTGGCAAACGACGGCCAGTGAACGGCAAAGATGATGACGTGCAGAATCACGGCGATTCCGACTGCCCATCGCGTGATCTTGCGGTCCTGGCTTTCTTCGCCGGCCATCATCTCGGCGGTGGTCAGCGGCAGCTTTTGGCTCGGATTCGCGTCCGGCTTCTTGGGTGGGGATTTCGGAGAATCGCTCATGCCTTCCCCTTTCACTGAATTCCGAGCATCGACCAGAGATTCTCGATCTCGCGTTGCGTCGGGATTGAAATCGTCTTGATTTCTACCAACGGATTCCCCCGGAGGTCGTTGTACAACGATCGGCCATCCGCGTCCGTCCACTCGGAAGGGGCTTGACGCAGCCGGTCGAAGACACGAATCATGTCACCGTATGTGGCGTCGGGATCGGTGCGCAGAATCACGGGTTTGTCCGGGTTCTGCTTGAGCTTTTCGAGCACGTAGGGAAGCAAGGCCTCGAGAGGCATGCCTTTGGAGTCGATTTCGATCGCGCCTCCGCGCAGTACGTGGACATCGATTGAGTCTTCCTGCTTGATCTCGGGTGTATCGGTATCCTCGGGAAGGGCGAAATCCATGCCGCGGTCTGCGGAGAATGCCGACGTGATCATGAAGTAGATGATCAACAGGAAAGAGATGTCGGCCATCGATCCGGTGAAGATCTCGGACGCGATTTCCTTTTTCTTGATCCTCATGCTTGCCCCCGCCTAATCTCTTACGGTCTGCTGGTCGGACAGGAGGAATATGTACTTGACCTTCGACTGCTTGAGCGCGTCGAGCACTGCGTCGATCCTTTCATATGGCACCGCTTCGTCGGCCTTGACGATGAACTCCTTGTTGGGGTCCCGGGCCACCTCGGTCGACGCAAAGGTCACAATCTCCTCATCGGTGCTGACCGGCAACGACATTTCCTTACCGGTGGACACGCGGATGGTCAACGGCGGGCCGGATTTGTCGTCCGGTGGAGAGATCGAGATCACCGCCGCTTTTTCGGGAACCTTGATTCGGATCCACGTATCCGGCAGTTCCATCTTCGTGCGATCCACCTCCACCTTGTAGGTGAGGATGAAGAAGACCAACAGCAAGAACACGATGTCCGCCATCGAGGCCGTGAAGATTTGTGCTGCCGCTTTTCGATCCCTACCGCGGATGAGTGCCATCTGCGGACTCCCTTCTAGGCCTGGCCCTCGCCCCCTTGACGGTAACGCTCGCTGTCCATCTCGATAAAGGTCTCGATCAACATATTGGAGGCCGTTTCGATGTCACGCACGAAGCGGGTGATCTTGGTGGTGTACCAGTTGTAAACCAGCTGCGCGGGGATCGCGATGATGAGGCCGGTCGCGGTCGTGATCAACGCCTCGGAGATGCCGACCGCCACCGCGGCGGGGTTGGTAAGGCCCTGCTCGGCGAGAGTCGCGAAGGACTTGATCATGCCCGCCACGGTGCCCAGGAAGCCGAGCATGGGCGCCACGTTGGCTGTCGTGCCGAGAACGCCGAGGCGCTTCTCGAGGCGGTCGAGCTCATAAAGCGCGGCATTCTCGATGGTCTTTTCGATTTCCTCGCGGGGTTGGCCGTAGCGGAGCAGACCGGCCTTCATCACCGAGGCGACGGGGCTCTTGTTCTGCTCGCACACCTTGATCGCCTCTTTGACGTTGCGGTTGACCAGCAGCGCCTTGCGAATCTGGGTCAAGAACGCGTTCACGTTGATCTTGGCCTTGGAAAACACAATAAAGCGTTCGACCGCTACGGTTGCGGCGAGCACCGAGAAGAAGAGAAGCGGGTACATGAAGATCCCACCCTGGCGAAAATACTCTGCTACCTGTCCAGTCACGGCATTGCCTCCTCTTGGTTAGAGTCCACAGGCGGGGATGAGTTCCACGCTCATCCGGGTTTCATTCTGCATCGAACCGTCGCGCTGAGTGATACCGAGCACTCCGGGTCGATACCTTCAATCTGCCTCATCCGAGAATGAAGGCAGGGCATCGTAGCACGGGCCCTAGGGGCCGTCAACGAGGTCTTACTTGCGCATGGGTGTACTGAGGTTCAACGCCCCGAGATGGATGTGAGTGAGGGCTACAGCCATGGCGTCGGCCGTGTCCGATTGCGGAGTGTCGTTGAGATTCAGGAGTCGTACCACCATGTATTTGATCTGTTGTTTCTCTGCCCGCCCATGGCCGACGATAGTGGATTTGACCTGGGCCGGGCTGTACGAGCTGACGTCGAGATCCTGGCATCCGAGCACCGCGAGGATCACACCCCGGCTCTCGGCCAGGGCGAGTCCGGACTTGGGGTTGATGCCGGAGAACGACGACTCCACCGCCGCACAGTCGGGGGCGAGATCTTCGACGATAGACTGCAGTCGGCGCTGGAGGTCGGCGAGGCGCTGCGGTCGGCCGGTGCCGTGGGGACGCACGACCCCTGCCGACTCGATGTGATATCGATTGCCCTCTGCAACCACAAGCGCCCAGCCGGTGGCCCGCGATCCGGGATCGACACCGAGGACGCGGTAGCTCAATTCATTCCGCCGACAACAGCTCGTCGTCGATGTCGAAGTTGGCCCACACGTTCTGAACATCATCGTGATCTTCGAAGGCCTCCATGAGGCGGATCATCTGCTGTGCACGCTTGCCCTCGAGCCGGGTGGTGCTGGAGGGCTCCATTTCCATCTGCGCTGCTTCGACCTCGAGCCCGGCGGTCTCGAGCCGCTCTTTGACCGCGTGCAGCTCATCGGGGGATGTGAACACACGGTAGTAGTCCCCGTCCTCGATATCGAAGTCCTCGGCGCCGGCCTCAAGAACAACCTCCATCACCTCGTCATCATCCATCTCCGGGAAGCGCGGGACCAGGATCAGACCTTTTCGGGTGAAGAGCCAGGACACGCAGCCGTTCTCTCCGAGATTGCCGCCGTTTTTCGAGAAGAGATGGCGAATTTCGGGCGTTGTCCGATTCCGGTTGTCGGTGAGCAGCTCCAACATCACCGCTACCCCGCCCGGACCATAGCCCTCGAAGCTGATCTCCTCATAGTTCACACCGGGCAGCTCACCGGTGCCGCGCTGGATGGCCCGCTTGATGTTGTCCGCGGGCATATTGGCGGCTTTTGCGGTGCTGACCGCGGCGCGCAGCCGCGGGTTGCTGTCGGGGTCACCAACACCTTCGCGCGCGGCGACTGTGATCTCGCGGATGATCTTGGTGAAGAGCTGGCCGCGCCTGGCGTCGGCTCTCCCCTTTTTGTGTTTGATGGTGCTCCACTTGCTGTGGCCCGACATGACGCCTCCTTGCGGTCGAAGCTCCTTGGTTCTCGCCTCCCTGCCATGTTCGCTGACCGATGGCGGGGAGCGTCGGCATTATACCGCCCACCGTGGAGAGTCCCCACGGCCGGTTGACTTTGAATGCCCGTCGCACATAATGAAGTTTGGGTTTGTGGGTTGTAAGAGTTCCTGAAGGCGGGTCAATGAACGCGAATATCCTTGTTGTCGAGTACGAGCCGCGATACGTCGAGCACGTGCGGGCAGCCCTCCCTGCGTCCGACTTTCGGTTGGAAATCGCCGGCAACATGGATGACGCCGTCAACAGGTGCGCCGATTTCGAACCGACTCTCGTCATCATCACGTCGGTGCTGCCGAATCTCAAGATCGAAGACGCCATCACCCTGCTTCGGGCGCGTGCCGGACTGCGGGTGACTCCGTTCTTGATTCTGATGTCGGGTTATCGCGGGGACAATCCGAAGGAGGACGCGGTTCGTTACGGAGCGCAGAACATTCTCGAACGGCCCTTTAGCACAGACGCTCTGCGCGAACTGGCTGAGGAGTTGATTCACGACGCCCCGAGCCCGGCAGCGACCCAGGCGATTCCGCAGGAAATGCTCGAAGCGTTGCGCCGCAGTGCCGGCCTCGACGGCGACGAGGCCCCCATTACGTCCGCTGATCTCTTTGGCGACATCCTGTCGGATATGGAGGGCGGCGAACAGCAACCGGTGAAAAAGCCGGCGGATGTGCCGGTGTCGGCGCAGGTCCCCGACTCCTCTCCGGTGGACGCGGCACTGGCCGATATTCTCGAAAGCGGAAAGAAGCAGCCGGTGGCGCGCGAGGCGAGCGTGACAGAGACCGACATCGACAAGCTGATCGAGGAAACCCTGTCTGGTATCGAGGACAGGGCGTCCACCGTACCGACCCCGTCCGCTCGGCCGGCGGAGCCCACCGTGCCGGATTCTCCCTTCCCCACCGAGAGCCCCTCTCGGGCCGTTGCGCCCCCTCCCGCAGGGGAAGAACCCGCACCGGCGGAACCCGTTCCAGCACCCCCTCGACCGGATGCTGAGCCCCCGTCCCACGAGCCGCCGCCGCCACCCGAGGGTCCGGAGCCGTCCACGGAAGACACGTTCGGTCAGTACATGATCGAGGAGCACATTGCCACCGGCGGGATGGCCGATGTGTACAAGGCGCGGATGATGGGCATGGAGGGCTTCCAAAAAACGGTTGCCATCAAACGGATCATATCCAGCTTGACGGACAGCGATGAGTTTGTCCGCATGTTCATCGACGAGGCGAAGCTCGCGGCCCAGCTCAGTCACAACAACATCATCGAGATCTTCGATCTCGGTAAGGTCGACCGCTCCCACTACATCGCGATGGAGTTCATCGAGGGCCGCGACCTTCGATCGATCTTGAGCGAATGCGTTAAGCGCGGTGTGAACATTCCGATCAGCCTCGCCCTCTACATCACGACCCTGCTCGCCTCCGCTCTCGACTATGCCCACAAAAAGCGCGACTTCGAAAATCGCGACCTGGGCCTCGTCCACCGAGACGTATCGCCGCAAAATGTTCTCATTTCGTTCACAGGCGACGTCAAACTCTGCGACTTCGGTATCGCCAAGGCTGCGACCAAGGCCTCGCAGACCCGCGCCGGGGCGCTCAAGGGCAAGCTGCAGTACATGTCGCCCGAGCAGGCATGGGGGAAGGACATCGATCACCGGTCCGATATCTTCTCGCTCGGGCTGGTGCTGTACGAGATGCTGACCTCGGAGAAGGTCTTTACCGGCGACTCCGAGCTGTCGGTTCTCGAGCAGGTCCGGGACCCGATCATTCCTGCTCCGTCGATGAAGAACTCCGATGTCGATGCTGAAATCGACCACATCGTATCCCTCGCCGTGAATGCCGACCGGGAGGAGCGATATCAGTCGGCGCAGGACTTCCAGCGGGACCTCGAGAGGGTATTGCGGGAGAACAGTTGGTCGCCCGACCGGGAGTCGGTCGCCGAGTTCCTGGCTCAGCTCGGCGACGACGGTGGGAGTGTGACGGTGCCCGTCTCCGCACCCGCGGATTCCGCGGTTGTTCCGCCGCCGCAGGAACCGCCGATCCCTCCGCCGCCCGACACCCCGATCTCGCCTCCACCCATTGGCGATGGAGATGAGGGAGAGGGACTTTTTCCAACCGATGACGAGTTCCAACGCGCCCTGGCCTCAGATCCGGTACCGGACACAGCGGTCTCCGCTCTCGAAATCCAGGACAGCGGCACGGGGTGGTCGAGCGCCGCAACGGGTCGGGGGAACAAGCGTCTGTGGATGCTGCTCGGTCTGCTGGCGCTGGTTGTTGTCGTGGTCGGTGGTTGGCTGATCTTTGGCGGCAAGGGGCCCGAAGCGCCGCCAACCTACCGCAGCGTTGCGGTCGTCCCATCCGCGACCCCGACGCCGGAACCAACCATCGGCCTGCTCTCCGAAGAGGAGTTGATCGAAAAAGCTCGAGAGGTAGCGGCGGCCGAGATCATGAAGCAGGAGGAAGAGCTGCGGAAACGTCTCGAGGAGGAGTTCCCCACGGCGACCCCGATTCCACCGACCCCGACTCCCACCGACACCCACACCCCCGAGCCGACCGAAACCCCTACCCCGCCACCGCCAACCGCGACCCCGGTTCCGCCGACTGCCACCCCGATTCCACCGACCCCGACACCTTCGGTTCGTGAAGGTGACATCGTCACCCCGGGCGAAGATGTGAACTTTCCTGTGGTCATCCAGCGTGAGCAGCCGGAGTTTCCCACCCGGGCGCAGACCATGCAGGCGGAAGGCGTGGTCGAGGCGACGGCTCTGGTGGGGATCGATGGTGCGGTGGAGGAGGTTCGAATCCTCAGCGTGTCGCGCACAGGTGCCGGATTCGAGCAGGCCACCGAGGAAGCCATCATGAAGTGGCGCTACAAACCGGCTACCAAAAAGGGCGTCAAGGTGCGGATGTGGGTGAAGATCCGCGTGCCGTTCATCTTGAAATAAATGGAGGAGAAGATGACTGGTCTTTCAGAAATCCAGAAGAAATTCTATGAGGACGCGCTACAACAGACCAAAGTGGAGGTTGAGGAGCTCGAGGGTCAGATTCAGGCCGAGCTCGGCAAGGTCAAAGAAAAGATCGGCGAGCTCCAAAACGCGCAAAAGGCGGCCCGGCAAATGTACGATGCCGCCTGCCAGCGCCTGGGGATTCCGAACGACATGGAGAGTGATGGCGCCTGAGGGTGGACGACGGCACAGCCCGGCAGAGACGGAGCACTAGATGGCCAAAGACACGACCGGACCGCAGGGCCTGTGGATCAAGTGCCCCGACTGTCGGGAGATCCTCTATCACCGCGAGGTGACGGGCAACTCGCACGTTTGTCCTCGCTGCAACCATCACTTCAGGATCTCGGCCGATGTCCGTCTGCAAATGCTCTTCGACAACGGCCGGTACAAAAAGTTTTTCGGCAAGATCCGCTCCTCCGACGCGTTGGGTTTCGTCGACTCCAAGCCCTACACCGAGCGGCTCAAGGTGTACAACAAGAAGTTCAACGGCTCCGACGCGGTGGTAGTGGGCCAGGGCGAGATCTGCAAGATCCCGACCCTGGTGGCAGCCATGGAGTTCGGTTTCATGGGCGGCTCCATGGGCTCGGCGGTCGGTGAGAAGCTCGCGCGATCGATCGACCGATGCCTCGACCGCCGACTGCCGTTGGTCATCGTTTCGTGCTCCGGCGGCGCCCGCATGCAGGAGGGCATCCTGTCGCTGATGCAGCTCGCCAAGGTCTCAGTCGGTCTCGCTCGATTGCGTGCCAAGGCCCTGCCCTTCATTTCGGTGCTCACCGACCCCACGACCGGAGGCGTGACGGCGAGCTACGCCATGCTCGGTGATCTCAACATTGCCGAACCGGGCGCCCTCATCGGTTTCGCAGGCCCGCGAGTGATCGAGCAGACGATTCGCCAGACCTTGCCGGAGGGCTTTCAGAGATCCGAGTTCCTGCTCGAGCATGGGATGCTGGACATGGTGGTGCCGCGGCCCGAGCTCAAGACCACCCTCGCCAGATGTCTGTCGCTCCTGCGCTGATCCTCAGCCGCCGGCAGGCGGGCCGAATCCGGCCCCAGCTGGACGGTCTGAGACAGGCTCTGGCGGCGCTTGGAGATCCTCAAGAGAGCTTTCGCTCGATCCTCGTTGTCGGCACCAACGGCAAGGGATCGACTGCGGCGATGCTCGAGGCGGTGCTCCGCGCGCACGGTGTGGCGACCGGCCTATACACCTCGCCCCACCTGATTCGGGTCTCAGAGCGCGTGCGACTGGGCGGCAGGCCGGTGAGCGAGACCGAGCTTGGCCGGTGGTTGGGACTCCTTGACGACTTTGCCGACCTCACTTACTTCGAGACCCTGACGGCGGCCGCGTTCGAGGTCTTCTCGGATGCGGGAATCGAGGTGGCCGTGCTCGAGGCGGGGATGGGCGGCTCCTGGGATGCGACTCGCATCGCCGGCAGCGCCATCGCCGGTCTCACGAATGTCGGCAGTGACCATCGTCGTTGGTTGGGTGACGACCGCGTCGAAATCGCCCGCGACAAAGGTCGGGCGCTCTGTGCGGCCGAACGCGCGGTTGTTGGCCGGGGGGTGGACCGCGATCTCCTCGCCGATCTCGGTGCGCCCGATGCGGTACCGGCCGATTCGCTCGTCGATTGCGTCCACGGCCCCGGCGGCCAGGTAAAACTGCGGTGGGATGACAAAGAAGTGATAGCGGAGATGCCTTTGCGCGGGAGATTCCAACGCGACAACCTCCAGCTCGCGCTTGCGCTCGCCCGGCAGGCGGTCGCGGCGGGTTGGCTGTCGGAGCTCGATCCGGAACGCGTGCGGGAGGGGCTTGGAAACCTGCGCTGGCCCGGCCGCCTCAGCGTACACAGGGTGGCGGGCCGCGAGGTGCTCGTGGACTGCGCCCACAACCTCGAGGCGGTGCGTGCCCTGACCCGATATCTGGGTGGCCTCGACCACAGGTACAATTTGATTTTCTCGTGCCTCGACGACAAACCGCTCGCCGAGATGGCGGAGGTTCTGAGGCCGTGCGTCGCCGAGATCGCGGTCTGTTCGTTGGCCGATGAACGGGCGATGCCCGTCGATCGCCTGCTCGCCGCTTTTCCAGGAGCAAAGGTTGGCGAAACGCCGTTGGGATGCCTCGAGCGGCTGGGCGATCCGGTACTGGCCACCGGCAGCATCCGCCTTGTCGGTCAGCTGCTGGCGCACGAGGATCACGTGTGATGAGCGAATATTTCCGGAACACGCGCGAATCTCTCGAGGAGGAGGAGGCGCGCCGCCTGGCGCCGGTGGCAATCCGTTCGACCGAGGCAAGACGGCGACGGCACGAGACCGAACATCCCGGCGATGTTCGCCTCGCATTCCAGCGCGACCGCGACCGCATCCTCCACGCCCGCGCCTTTCGCAGGTTGAAACACAAGACCCAGGTCTTCGTGCCCCATGTCGGCGACCACCCACGCACCCGTCTCACCCACACCCTCGAGGTCAGCCAGCTGGCACGGACCATCGTCCGGGCCCTCGGTCTCAACGAGGACTTGGCCGAGGCGGCGGCCATGGGCCACGACCTGGGCCACACGCCCTTCGGCCACACCGGTGAGTCCGTGCTCGACGAGATCCTGCGTGGCGACAACACCGAGATCGTACTGCCGGCGCCAATCGTTGCCGAGGTCGGCAGGTTCAAGCACAACTACCAGTCGTTGCGGGTGGTGGATCTCTTCGAGCGTCGTTACGCGCAGCCCGGAATCAACCTCACCGACCAGGTTCGAGAGGCGATCCTCAAGCACACCTCGTGGAAGGTGAGCTTTGCCTTTCCGCTTCCGGAGCCCGACGGGCTTCACCTCGACCTTCCCTGCCACCTCGAGGGACAGGCGGTGGCGGTGGCGGACGAGATCGCACAGCAGACCCACGATCTCGAGGACGGTTTGCGGGCGTCCTCGGTCGCTCTCGGGGAGGCGGAGAAGCTGGCCGTGGCGCACCGGGTGATGGACGAGACCGGCCCCGGCTATCTGGACGAGCGTCCGTGGGACCGGCAAAACACCCTCGTGCGGGGCATCATCTGGCTGTTCGTCAATGACGTGGTGACGACCTCAACGGCTCGGATCGAAGGTTTCTGTGCGCGCCACGGCATCAAGAGCCATCAGGATTTCACCGTCCACGCGCGCGAGGTTTCGCAGACAACCGTTTGGTTCTCGAACGAGGTGGAGGAGCTTTTCACCGAGCTCAAGACCTTTATCTACTCGCGGATCATCAACCAGGCCCCGGTGAGCCGCCAGGACTGGCGCGCGCGCCGGGTCCTCACGGCGCTCTTCAGGGCGTTCTGGAGCGAGCCGTCAGTGCTGCCGGATTATCTCTTGCTCCGAGCGGCAGAGGAGCTCGGGCTACCGTACCTCCGCGATCTTGAGTTGAAGCGTGTTGCGGCGGTCGTCGCCGAACGGTACCATGCGTCTCCCGGGTTCGCGCGGTTGATCGTGGACCACCTCGCGGGGATGAGCGATCGTTTCGCCCTCGAGGAGTACCGCGCCCTGCAGCTGCCGTCTCCGGATCAGGATATCTAGCCGGTCTGAGGAGGAGTTCCATGGTCCAATTCGGAATTCGGAATTCGGAATTCGGAATTGTCACCCGACCACCCCGTGAAGCCGAGAAGCCCACCGGACGGGAGAGTGGAAGCGTTCCAACGTTGCAACGTTCGAACGTGGAGTGGCCAGCCCGATGAGAATCGTCATCGCGTCCGACCACGCAGGGGTCGACCTCAAGGCGCGAGTTCTCGAGGTGGTCCGTGGCGCGGGACACGAAGTTCGCGATCTCGGGCCGGCGGATTCGAGCTCGGTCGACTACCCCGACTTCGGCCACGGGGTGGCGGCGGCGGTGGTCGCGGGTGAGGCAAAGACGGGGATTCTGATCTGCGGCACCGGCATCGGCATGAGCATGACGGCTAACCGTCATCCGGGGGTCCGTGCGGCTCTGTGCCACGATGCCTTTACCGCCGAGATGGCGCGTCGCCACAACGATGCCAACGTGCTCTGCATGGGCGCGCGGGTGATCGGCGGTGGGGTGGCCGAGCAGGTGGTCCGGATCTTCCTCGAGACCCCCTTCGAGGGCGGCCGCCATCAACGACGCGTCGAATTGATCGAGATCGAGCGGGAGGATTGATGACCGACAATCTCACGGAGCAGTTCTTTGAAGTCCACGACCAACTGGTGGAAGCGGCCGACCCGGAGGTGGCGCAAGCGCTCGAGAACGAACGGCGTCGTCAGAACGAGGGTCTCGAGCTGATTGCGTCGGAAAACTTCGTCTCGCCGGCGGTGTTGGCGGCCATGGGCTCGGTGATGACCAACAAGTACGCCGAGGGCTATCCCGGCCGCCGCTACTACGGCGGCTGCCAATTCGTCGACGTGGCCGAGGAGCTCGCACGCGAGCGGGCCAAGGAGCTCTTCGGTGCCGAGCACGCCAACGTCCAGCCGCACTCCGGGGCGCAGGCCAACATGTCGGTCTACCTCGCTGTGCTGGAGCCCGGCGACACCATGCTCGGCATGGACCTCACCCACGGCGGCCACCTCACCCATGGGCACCCGCTCAACTACTCGGGCAAGGCGTTCGAGGTCGTGGCCTACGGGGTCGACAAGGACACCGAGACCATTGATTACGATCGCCTGCGCTTTCTCGCGCTGGAGCATCATCCTAAGCTCATCGTCTGCGGCGCCTCGGCATATCCTCGGGTGATCGATTTCGAACGTCTGCGGGCGATCGCCGACGAGGCCGAGACGCTCCTGATGGCCGACATCGCCCACATCGCGGGCCTCGTTGCTGCCGGGCTCCATCCATCGCCCGTGCCACACTGCCACTTCGTCACGACCACCACCCACAAGACCCTGCGTGGCCCACGCGGCGGAATGATCCTGTGCGGCGAAGAGTGGGCGGAGAAGATCGACAAGGCGGTCTTTCCGGGCATCCAGGGCGGACCGTTGATGCACGTCATCGCGGCCAAGGCGGTGGCCTTTGCCGAAGCCCTGCGGCCCGAGTGGAACGCCTACCAGAAACGGGTGGTCGAAAACTCCGCTGTGCTCTGTGAGGCGGTCAAGGAGCGAGGCTGGCGGATCGTCTCCGGCGGCACCGACAACCACCTCTTCCTGATCGACCTCGGCGCCGATTTCATCTCGGGCAAGAAGGCCGAGCGCTGGCTCGGGCTCGCCGACCTCACCGTCAACAAGAACACCGTGCCCTTCGATACCCGCAAGCCCTACATCGCGTCGGGGCTTCGCATCGGCACCCCGGCGGTGACTACCCGCGGCATGGGTCCAGAGGAGATGAAAACCATCGCCGGGCTCATCGATCGGGTTTTGCGCGCCGACGAGGACAAGGAGGACGAGGCCAAGATGGCGGCCTTCACCGCCGAGATGGAAGCCGTCAAAGCCGAGGTCCACGAGCTGACCGCGAAGTTTCCGCTGTACTAATTCCGTCCCGCGTCCGTGCCCGAACTCGACATCGCTATCGGTATCGCTATCGGAATCCGTATCGAGAACGCTGAATCGTCACCTGCATTCCGATGACTGAGGAATTACTTGGTGTTCTTGGTGTCTCGGTGTCGAGGAGAGGTGGGCGGAATTCCGAATTCCGAATTCCTGCCTACAGGTCCTGCCGCTTGAACACCCACACGGCGATGGTGAGTGGGACGACGATCCAGGCCGCGAGGATGGCGAGGCCGATGGCGGTCGCCATGGTCGCCGATCCGGTGAGCTTGATGAGGGTCGCGCCGGCCGGGCCGAAGAGGGGGGGGCCGCCGACCTGCAAGAGGCAGAGCACCCGCACGACGTCCACCGGGTTGCCGCCGAGGCCGACGAGGAGCACGTTCTTCGCCACGTTTGGCGGTAGGTAGAGGGTGGTCGCCAACATCAGCAGACCGTAGACGAGCTCGAAGAAGATCCACACCGCGATGGCGATGCCGAGCGCCACCGGTCGCCGTCCTGCGAGGAAGGCGATGAGCACCGACAGACCGGTGAAGACCGCCGCCAGCAGGCATGAGAATCCAACCACCAAGAGGTAGGTCCCGGCCCCCTCGAAGCCGATTGTCGCGGCGATGATAGCCCCGGGCAGCCCGAAGCCGAGGGTTGCTGCTGCCAGCACCGAGGTCAGCAGGCCGAGATATTTGCCGAGGAGGATGTCGCGCCTCGAAACCGGTTGGGTGGCGAGGATTTCCAGATACTCCCGGTGGGTCAGGAAGCTGAAGACGCCGAGCAGAAGGGCGAACAACGGCAGCAGAAAGCCGCCGAGGTTGATCAGGCTGGCGGAGGTGCGCACGAAGTCCTGAAAGCCGGTGTATCCGGAGGTGATCATCCCGAAGTACGCGACCGCCAGGCTGAGAGCTGCGAAGAGCGCGGCAAAGGAAATGACCCATCGGTTGCGACGGTGGAGGGCGAACTCCTGTCGCGCTATTTCGAAAACGGCGGAGCTCACTGCGCCGCCTCGTCCGCGGTGTGGGCGCCGCTCACCTTGAGCATGCCGAGGGGTTGGCCGCCCGAGATATCTTCGATCGGGAAACCGGCTCCCGGGCGGGTCGCCATGAACCGAAGCTCTATCTCAGCGCCGGTCGCGGGAACGGTGGCCGGTTCGATCTCCGAGTAACCCTTGATGGCCCAGGTGAGGTCCTCCTCGAGCGATTGACCGGAGGCACGCCAGAGCACGATGTCCCCCCTGTCTGCCATCACCACCTCGGGATCCATGCCGCCGGGACCGAAAACCGTCTCGATCACGCGGTCGGGCTCTCCTCGGAGCACGCGGTAGCCGGTCCAGTCGGTGACGATCTCGTCGTCGTGCTGCCGCATGTCGGCGGCCGCCACCACCGAGTTGAAGCAGATCACGCGAGCGTTCATGACCGTCGGCACGTGGTCGGTGAGGAGGAAAGCGGTCTCGGCCACCGGCAAAAACGTCCCGTCACGGTAGTCGGCGAAAAAGACCGCCTCGGGCGGCGCCTGACCCGACTTTCGAAGAGCATCGTGCTCGGCCAACAAACAGCCGGGTGAGCAGAAGGGCACGAAATCCCCTCCCTCGATCCAGCCGGCGGCTTCGTTGACGCGATCGATCACCATGCCGCAGCTCGCACAGCCGTCGATACCGGCCACGACCTCGGGCATCGGCTCTCCGCCGCAGCCGGCGATGAGTACACAGAACGACGCGATCACGGCAAATCGGAGTGTCGTCATCCAACGACGATCACAGATCTTCATGGGGTGTCTCCTCCGCCGTTGAAGTGGGTGTGGACCAACGACTCCCACCCCGGCGCCTCGGTGTGGAACTCCTCGATGGTCCCACCGGCGTTTTCGATCGCTCGAATGACGTCCAGCCGATCTTCGGGCAGGGCCCGGAAGGAGACGTGGGTGGCGTTGCACTCACGGACTTCGGCGCCCGCCTCTTCCGCTGCCAGGACGATCGCGTCGTCGATACGGTCGAGGACCACTCGTACCGTGGTCTGCCGGGTGACCTCAGCCTGAAATGCCGCGACAGCCTCGAGAGTCACCAGCTCGCCATCGACCAGAACCCCGATCCGGTCGGCCAGTCGCACCGCGGAGTGAATGCTGTGCGAGGAAAAGACGATCGTGCTGCCGCGCTCCTTGAGACCGGCCAGCGCCTGGTGAAGACTGTCGATTCCCTGCGGGTCGAGGTTGAGGGTCGGCTCGTCCAACACCAAGAGCGGGACCTCCTCGAGGAGGGCCGTGGCCAGCCCGAGCCGTTGCAGCATCCCGCCGGAGTACTCCCCGACCTGCCGATCGGCGTAGTCAGAAAGAGCGAGGAGATCCAGGACCTCGTCCACGCGCTCTCCCGGCACCTTTCTCAGACCGGCGAAGAGATCGAGGATCTCGCGGGTGGTGAGCACGTCGGGCATGGTGACCCTTTGCGGGACAAACGCAAGCCACGGCCTTACGCGATCGGGCTCACGCGCGAGGTCGATGCCTCGCACCACGATCCTGCCCGAGGTCGGCGAGTGGAGGCCCACAAGACCCCTGAGGACGGTCGTCTTGCCGCCTCCGTTGGGTCCGAGGAACGCAAAGGATTCCCCCTGTGCAATTTCCAAGTCGAGCGGCTTGACGGCCTCGAGAGCTCCGAAGGACTTTGCAAACGCCTGGAAGCGAACCATGGGAGCAGGGGGTGAGCTCATCCGAGGCGTCCAGACTTTCGTCGCGAATCGCGTCGCCCCGGCTGACCGAGACGCCACAGACCTGCCACAGGCAGGGCGGTTCCCGCCAGGAAGATCATCGTCCACACCGCACTTCCGCTTCCGGTGCGGGCGGCGGACTCCTCCCACGGGACCTCCCGGTTGTTGATCGGGAACATTGCCGGAAGTGGGTCCTCGGCATCTCCGAGGCGGAGGATGGGCAGAGCTCGCTCCGCAGCCTTGAGAACCTCCGCGGCCGGGCTCAGCAGATAGAAGCGAACCTCCGGGACATCTGTTTCGAGGATCTGGAACACGTTTTGGATGGAGAACGGGAGATCACCCGTGCCGTCGCCATCCAGGTCGTAGCCACGGTAGGAGCTCCAGTAGTTGCCTCCGTCGACATCCGCCCACTGCGTTTCGCGGTCGCTCACATCGAGCAAGAGATCGCTGAGGTTGTTGATGAAGTTGTTGCGCACAATGTGGTTGCCGTCGCAACCGCCGTTGAGCTGGATGGCGAGATCGTTGTCGACGACGTCGTTGAGCTCTATGAGGCTCGAGTCGGTGTTGTTCATGAAGATCCCGCGGCTGTTGTCGAGAATCAAGTTCCCTCTAATGGTGACCCGGCTCATCGACTGAAGAAGGATGCCATAGGCTCGAAAACCCCGACAGCGGACAAAGGAGTTGCGAGCAAACACGATGTCCTCGGAGTACATCAGCGCGGCGCCGGCGACGTTGTTCTCGAAGAGGTTGTCAAAAAAAGAGTTGTCGTTCGAGTACATGTAGTGGAGCCCGTAGCGTACGTGGTGGATGTGGTTATGCTCGATCGTGGTCGAATCGGCGAACGAGAAGTAGATACCGTCCCTGACGTTGAAGATCTCGTTTTCGATGACGCGGTTTTCATTGGAGTTCCAGAGGTGGATCCCGTTGCCTCGGTCGGCCTCGATGAGATCCAACCGGCCCTCGATGGTGTTGCCGAGTATATTGACCCTGTTTCCGCCCTTGACGTAGATCCCGTGTAGTGACTCGGTGATGGTGCAGCCATGAATCGTGACGTCGTCGGCCTCGACGAGGACGACTGCCATGTCCTTGGTCAGGTGCGGGCCGGCCTCGGCGATATGTAGCCCGTCAATTACCGTACCAGCCGCGGTGATGTGAACCACGTTGCCCTCGTAACCGCCGCGAATCGTTGCACCCAGGTCGCTGGTCAGCGTCACCGGCACATCGACAACGATGTTCTCGCGATACGTTCCGCCGGCAAGACGTATGGTGTCACCGGGTTCGGCCCTTTCAAGAGCGGCGGAGATCGATCCCCCGGCCGGGACCTCGTGGACTGCCGCCGCGGCCGTCACCGACGACATGACGGCCATCAACCAGAAAATGGGTTTTACCACTCGCGCTTCTCCCTGTCGGCAAGGGTGTCAGATATAGCACACACCGGAACCCCACCGTCCCCGGAGGTCCGGCCGAAGATCAAGTTGTCGCGACGGTTGTGAGCTAGCCCTTGAGCCGCGCCACCTCGCTGTCGATCATGCTCTTGGTGCGCACCCCGGCGACACCCGTCTTGACCAGCAGCTGCCACACCTCTTCGAGATCGAGGAAGAGCGCCTCGTCATACTCTCCCGCTGCCATGCGCTCCTTACATGAGTCGTAGAGGGTCATCGCCTGGCCGAGCTGAGCCTGGGTGTCCTCCCACTCCTCCTGAAGGGTCGGGCTGAAGCTGTCCCCGTACTGGTCGAAGCCTACGGTGATGTAGGCGGCGATCGGGTTGATGATGTTGAGGATCTCGAGGACCTCGACGTTCTTGTTGTGGACCCTGGCGGCCCAGTCATCGTCGGACGCCACCTCAAGGCGCTCGGGAACCTCGATCGCCGGCGGCGCCTCGACCTCGAGCAGCACCGCCTCGGCCGTCGATTCCTCGACCTCGTAAACAGTTTCGTCTGAAGCTCCGCCGCAGCCGATCAAGAGGGCGGTAACCAGGATGAACATTGCGATCTTTTTCATCATACTCCTCCGTCATGAGTTGGAAAGGGTCGACTCGAGACCCGGATTTCGCCACGACAACCAGAAGGCCGCCACCAGCAGGAGGCCGAAGACTCCGAAGAGATAGGCCCCCAACGCAGGGTAGGACCAGACGTCGAATTGGCCGACGAGCTTGTAGCCGAACATCGGTGGCATGAATGGCACCACGTGAACCGAGGCCTTGGGGTCTAGGTTGGACCCGTAATAGTGGAGCTTGTACCAGAAGCTCCACATCGAAAACCCGCCGAAGTAGAGGGACACCACGACCACGTCCACCAGCGAGCGCAAGGTTCCGATCGCTGCGACCCTGAGGGTGAGAACGCCGATCAGACCGATCACCAGTGGAATCCACTTGAGCTCGTTGAAGTCCGCCGGCTCGAGCTCCGCCATCCCGATGTAGTGGTTGAGGATGTTGATCTCGGTGAGGTCGTTGCCGTCATCGCCACCCACCAGGTTGTGAGAGTAGACATAGAGATTGAGGCCTTCTGGATATTGCTGGGCGACAAAGGTCATGTGCCACAGCGGTACGAAGAAGGTCGGCACGAGCGCCAGCGCGGCCAAGAAGACCAGCAACCGGCTCTTTCCGACCACTGGGCGGTCGAGCGAGGCCGTCAACCGTTCAAAGAAACCCGACATGAGATCCTCGATTCCGTTCACCGCCTGCCCCCTGCCGGGGGCCGGCGGTGGTCATGTAATTTCTACTTCACGAGCATGTAGCCCTGCATTTCTTGGTGCAGGGCGCTGCAGAAGTTGGTGCAATAGAAAGGCCAGACGCCGGCCTTGTCGGCGATGAAGGTCACCGTCTTGGTCTCGCCGGGATCGACCACGATGTTGATGTCGTAGCTGGTGATGGCGAAGCCGTGGAGCTCGTCACGGGTCTGTTCGATGTTGGTCAGGTGGACGATGACCTTGTCTCCACGGTTCACTCGGATCACATCGGGAGCGAAGAAGGATCGCACCGCCATCATCCACACCTCGACGGTCTTGCCTCGGCGTTCGATCCTCGCCTCCTCTACGCTCCAGATTGCGTCGGGGTTTTTCGGCCAAGTTGGGTCGTCCTTCTTGTAGACCTCGATCGGGTCGATCTTGTCGGCCTTGATGATCAGCGCGTAGTGGGGCTCGGGCTCGGTGAAGGCGTCGTACAGGAGCTTCATCTTGTCGCCGGTGATGTCGATCAGCTGTGCCGACTCCGGGATCGAGGGGCCGACCGACAGGTGGCGGCCCTTGGAGAGCTTGTTGAGCGCGACCAGGTAGTTGCCGTCGGGAGACATGGAGTCGCCCTCGGCCGTGACCAGATGGCCGATGTTGTAGGCCACCGGTATCTTGTTGACCACGTACTGGCTCATGTCGGCGCCCTCGTCATACGGCGGCAGCTTCCACTTCGCGACGGCGCTCTCGATGAAGAGCGAGGTGTAGGCGTAGCCCTTGCCGTCGAACTGGGTGTGGAGGGGACCGAGGCCGACCGGGATCTCGGCCTCGCGCACCGACTTGTAGGTCAGCACCGGGATGCCGTCGATGGTTTCCTCGAAGTCCTTGGCGGCGATCGCCGTCTTGATCTTCTCGATGTCAAACACGGTGGTGGTCGGCGACAGCTTGCCCGCGCCGATGATCCACCGCCCGCTCGGGGCGACGTCGATCCCGTGTGGGGACTTGGCGAGCGGGATGAAGTACGCGATGCCGGGCGCATCTGCCGGGTCGATCACCGGCGCACCGCCGATTTTCGAGAAGTTCCCGGCCGCGATCGCCTTCTCGGCCTCGCGGTAGTCGATCATCAAGATGAAGTCCTTGTCCTTCTGTGACGCCGTCACCTCGAGCTTGCCGCCCTCGATGAACTCGCGCTCGGAGTTGTAGCAGGTCCAGAACATGAAGCCTTCGCTCGGGCCCTTACCGGCGTCACCGAGATCGTAGTTGAACGGCGGCACGACGATCTCCCAGGCGAGCGAGAGGTGGCCGCTCTCGGGGTCGATCTTTATACCCGCCACCACCCCCTTGTACTTGGTGGCATAGTCGGTGACGTCTGCATAATTTCCCTCAGGGATCGGGATCGACATGCGCGTCGCCATGGTGGCGTACTCGGAGTTCGGGGTGATGAAGGAGCTGCCGTGGTTGGCGGAGATGTTCGGGATCTTCAGGATCTGCTTGGTCTTGAAGTCCCTGAGGTCGATCCGTGCCATGCGGCCGTTGGCGTTGTCGTTGATGAACAGCCAGCGCCCGTCGTACTCGCCGTTGGTCTCGGAGAGACCTGGGTGGTGGGCGTCACCCCACGAGAACTCGCCGAGCATCTCCTTGCTCTCGTCGTCGAAGCCGTAGCCGGTACCGGGGTAAGGCGAGAAGACCGGGATGGTCGCAATGTGGCGCATCGACGGGATGCCGGCGACGAAGATATGTCCGCTGTGCCCACCCGAGTAGAAGAGATAGTACTCGTCGAGGTCGCCGGGCGCCACGTAGGTGGCGAGGGCGGCGCTGGCGAGGTCCGATGTGCCGCCGGCGCCGGCGCGCGCGCCTCGGCGTTGGGGTGGTTTCTTGCCACACGCCGCGAGCCCGACGAAAAGCCCGATGACAAGCAGCGCAAGCATTGCTCGAAGGATGTTCCGATTCTTCATTTACTTCCTCCTCTTTTTTTCCGGGTTTATGACCCATCCGCCGCGGCGGCCTCGGCCTCCGCGGCTCTGTTCTTGACGATGTCGTAAGCCTTCATGATCTTCTCGACGGCCTGCCACTTCTCCTCGTCGGTGAGGACGATCTGGCTCTCCAAGACGATCTTCATGGTTCCGGTGGGATCGAACAGGAACTCCTCGACGGTCTTGTTGAAACGCGCCCGAACGTCATCCGGCGCGAGCGACAGATCGGGGCCCTTGTCGGTCGGTGATTTGATGTCATAGGCCTTGATGCTGTGACAGACGAAGCAGCTGTGCTCGACGAAGAACGCGCCGTCGCCCTCGCGCATCCGGCGGTCTCTCTCGATCTCCTCGGCGGTCATCTCGTCCTTGAGCTCGATTCCGGGGAAGAAGGCGAGAGGCAGGTCCTGATCGTCGCGCCAGCTCATCACCAGCATCGCCAGAGCCTGCGAATCGGTCGAGGAGAAGTTCATCTCCGGCATGATCGACCCCGGCACGATTGTCGTCGGTGACCCGAAATGCTTGATGTGCCAGTTGAACACGCTCTGCTGTTCGGACACCAGGTTCGAAAAATCGAAGCTCTCGGCGTGTCTGTCACCCACGTGGGTCAGGTCTGGACCGAGCTTGCCGCCGTCGCCGTTGATCCGGTGGCAGATCTTGCAACCCTTGACGCGCACGAACTCCTTGGCGCGGTTGATGTAGGGCATGCCCTCGGTGAAGCGCTCGTACCGGTGGCAGAAGTTGCACTGGATCTCATGCAGCGGCGGCGGGTTCCTGGGGTCGTACTCGGAGGCGGCGATATCACTGAGCAGCGGTTCTTCCCAGTGCTCGACAAAGCCGTGGGCGTCGTACTCGGCGAGCGCGAATCCCTGCCCGCCGTGACACACCGTGCAACCGAAATCCTCCATCGGGTGGTCGTCGAAGATCTCGGGCATGGGATGGGTTGTCCACGGCTGCTCCACCTCCTCGAGCCCCCGCCAGGCGATGCCGAGGTGACACGTGCTGCATCGGTCGACGCGGTCGAGCTTCTCGACCCAGATCTGTTGGATGCCGGACGGCAGGGTCGCGGGGTCCACGTCGCCGAAGCGCTCGGCCACGATCTCCCGGAATTCGCTTTGGTAGTACTTCCACTCCGGAACCATGTCGTGGACGATGGCTGCCACTCCCACCGCCACCATGAGCGCTGCGGCGAAGAGCAGGAGGAGGAGTTCGCGGTGAGAGATTTTCTTGATCATTGGCTGCTACCCACCCTCACAAGATGATCGGATGGCCGGGCCACGCTTGCCACGGCCAGTAGAACTGCCAGTTGGGCCCACGCAGGGCGGTTCCGACGTAGGTCAGGAGGACAAACGCGACGATAAACGCACAGAAGGTGGCGATCGCCGCATAGCGGGTCGAGGACGTCATTTTTCCCACCAAGAAGTACAGCCCGGCGAAGAGCAGAAGCAGCAGGGTGGCGGGGTTTACGAGATCGAAGAAGAGCTGACTCTCGATCCCCGGGAATACGCTCCGCATCGGGAAGAGCACCGCGAGGGCGACGCTCAGCGAGGTCATGGCAAGACCGTAGACAAAGCCGACGATGCCCCAGCGTCGGCCGGGCCCGTCGGTGAACCAGAAGCCGATGCCCCGCTGCTCACGGTCGAGGAAGGGGATCAGCATGAGGCCGAAGATGACAATTGTCGGGATGATGACCCCGCCCATCAGAGCGGAATAGCCGACCATCTCCTGCAGCCCGAGGAAGTACCACGGCGCCTTGGCCGGGTTGGGGGTGACCTCGGGGTTGGCCGCGGCCTCGAGGGGGGCCTGGAAAATGAGCGAC